>Ga0310039_10000046_pt1 | contig 135039 bp, 134 predicted proteins | sample Sb_taG_4_FD_200460 | JGI IMG/M metagenome (GOLD analysis project Ga0310039, IMG submission 200460) | Peat soil microbial communities from Weissenstadt, Germany - Sb_50d_6_BS metaG (v2) (version 2) | ecosystem: Environmental > Terrestrial > Soil > Wetlands > Peat | place: Germany: Weissenstadt...
TCACTTTGATGAGGACAAAATTAGTCTTGGCTGGAAAATCGAAAGAAGAAGTCAAGGAGAGTGTCAAGGCCGCGATTGAGAAAAAGGAATTGCCGGCTCTCGAAGCTGGCGCGATGAGCTACATGATGTCCAAGGATGCGTACCTAACTGATAAGGGTGGGCACAACATGGCCCATCTTATGTTCTACACGCCGCTCGGTACGGTATGGGGCGCAAATCTGGTGGACTCCTCAAATAATGTGTCGGAACCGTTTCCGGGCTCTCCGCTCTTACTGGCTCCATCGTACAAAGGCAACCCGGAACCGATCGATATGTTCCTGATGGGCACTGGCGTGTGGTCGGATGGAACGGCGGTCCCAATGTAGGAGGCCGCATGGAGAGAAATGCGGGTGTTGTGCCCGAGTTTTCCCTCATCAGTTCGGTCAAGACTGGGGTGTGAGAGCGTGATGAAAACTGGGTTCGAGAGAGCGGAAAGGACAGTCTCGCAGTGCGGGAGGCTTCTGCTGGCCGTGTTGCTTTTGTTGCCGTCTGCACTTGGACAAGCGCAAGCGCTGGCAAAGCCCGAGCCTGCCACAATTCGACCGTTCAAACTGCATGTTCCCGACCGCGTTCTCATTGATCTTCGGCGCCGTTTAGCGGAGACCAAATGGCCCGATCAACTTCCGGGCACGACCTGGGAGTACGGCGCCGACATCAAGAAGGTCCGGGAACTCGCGGAGTATTGGGAGAACAGCTACGACTGGCGTGCGCAAGAAGCCAAGATCAACCGTTTTGACCAGTTCACAACGGAAATTGATGGACAGCAGATTTATTTTATCCATCAGCGCTCGCCCCGCCCCGACGCAATACCCTTACTGTTGATTCACCTGCCACCGACTCCGGAACCCGTCTCTGTTGCAGCCGCCAACCATGAATACCGCAGCGTTCCCATCACCGCGCGGTTGCCGAGTCAGCAACCAATCCTCGCAAACGCTTTGATGCCAAGAACCTTGAAGATTCGCCGCCAGCACTGGGCTAAGCTCGGATGAAGTATCACGGGCTAACCGGCAGTATTCCGCCCTGGACGAAGGAACGAAGACTTGCGGCCTCAAGAATTGCTGATCAAGTGGCGAAGTCACGCTGGCTGCGGATTCAATGTGTCAACCATGTGTTTGCTCTTACACTTACTCTGCATTGGAGTCCGCAGCCAAAGCGGTGTTGACGGTTTGCCGCGCAGGGTGACGCCCTTTTGTGCAGCGTTGATTTGGCGATAAACATTCCGATGAGGAGCGCAATGAGACAAATGCCCGCAAGCCCGCGGAATTCCGGGAGAACCAGTCCTGCTGCTCCGAGAAGTTCCAAAACGCCCGTGGTGTAGACGATCAGCAAGGGACGCGGGAAGTACGCGGGAATCATCCGCGCTAGGTCATGCTTCATCTTGTTGAAATGAGCCGTTGCGGTGAAGACAAACATCACGACCAAGGCATAAAGGGCGGAATCCTGCCACGAAGCGAGAGCTTGCACACCAGCGGCTCCTACGCCTCGAAAGACCAGCCACGCTGCCAGCAATACGATGAGAACGAGCATAAGAAAGCCGAATCTAAGCCGTGACCCAAAAGAATCTTACAAACGCCGAACTCTTATCCCTCTAGCCAGCCAACAAAACCTCCAACGACCCCGTCTTGTCGCGCATCAGGCCGACGGTTGCGAGGAACCGCCCAAGCTCAATGATTGGCCGGAACATCCAGTACTTCCGCCGAATGGCAGTCATGGCGCGTTCGTGTTCGCTACGGTCGGTGAGGAACCGTGCTGTGCCTTCGAACGTCTCCCCGCCGATTGACAGTTTGACCTGCGGTGTCTTCTGCACATTGCGCACCCACTGGCGGTTCACGTTCGCGGTGCCGATATAGAACTTTTCGTCGTCTAACACAAACCAGATCGTGACCTCGTAGGACTTGCCCGACTTGCGACCGTAGTGCGTCAAGGTCAGAGTCTGCCTAGCCGCCACGCGCCTCAATCGGTTCAGTACGTCGGGTTCCATAAGCCTTGCTCCGAGAACCTGTACTCCAGTCAGTTCTCAGCTAAACATCCTTAAGTTGCTCCTCCTCCATCCCGAAATAGTGGCCCAATTCATGGATGACCGTCAGGCGGATTTGTACGCGGACTTCGGCCTCGCTGGAGCAGACCGCCTCGATGTTCCTCTGATAAAGCACGACGTAATCGGGTCCGGTCGGCAGGTCAAATATGCTTTTCTTTGTCGTCGGCACGCCATGGAAGAGCCCCAGAAGCAGCCGCCCTTGTTTCCCCGGCTTCAGTGATCGCTGATTCGGCGGCAAATCTTCCACCAGAACAGCAACGTTACGGATGCGTTTGCGAAATTCTTGCGGGAGCGAATCCAGAGTCTCCTCGACTACCTTGACGAAATGTTCACGCTTCATCCTTCACCCACTGAATGAAATCAGGGCACGCTCACTCCGAATAGCCGTCATTTTGGTCGTCATCTTCGTCATTATCTTTACCATTGCCCTCGTCTTCCTCCTCTTCGTCTTCTTCGTCATCCGGCTCTTGTCGCATGAGGAGGACATCAGCGGCAGGCGAGAGGTCGAGGAGGTCTGAGTCAGGGCATTCTGGATGTATTCTGCTCATGTCCAATGTTACGCCTCACCCGTTTGCAAACGCGGGTGCTCCTGATGCACCAGCCATAGCAACTGCTGGAGCAGCAGAGCGGTGGTGATCGGGCGCAGGAGTACAACTATGCCACTTACCAAGTTCTGGCGCTGGCAGAGATGGTGGACCCGACGACGATCACGGGAAAGGCGACCTAGTCAAGGGCGGGCACACTCCTCTCGTATCGGAAAATCACTACGCCGCCTCCGCGCCCACGCTGCAATGTGCGCCGCTCGCCAATCCGAGGGCATCCGTTCATCCGACTGCTTCGTGTTAGGGTTACTCGTTGTCAAAGTTTCTGTGAGGAGGGAGAAATATGTCAAACCGCTTTGGGACGGAATTAGACCCTTTACCCGGTCTTGTTTTCAGCGGGCAGGGCGGAAGAATACACATGGACCAAAACACCAACTGTCGTTCTTCTTTTGATAAATCTGGGTTTTCCATCCCTAGAGTATCTCCGCGAAGAGCAGGGCGGATGGTTTGACAGCTATTCCGAGCGGGAGAGTCTCCTACTGACCCGACAGCGACGGGGGCGGCGGAAGCAGACCAAGCTGCCGCATCATTCCAACATCGTCCCGATTCGCAAAGTGCTCAGCGATCTTGCCATCGAGCACCCGATACATGTGGATGTGCTGAACCTCGAAAGTGCGCCCGGTGGGCTGCACACCCACGAGCATTCCGCCATCGACCGGAAAGGATGACGTACCCCGGTGGGTTCCGCTGTAAGTGCATCGCACAACGACCCACTCGCCCTCCGCGACAGAGTTCAGCGTCGTCAGCCTCGCGTCTGGGAAGTTGGTCTTAATCTCTCCCAACACTGCCCGCACGCCACCACGCCCTACCTTTCTGCCATGATTTTGGCAGTCCTCCGAGAAGCAGCTTGCTGCCGCGTCGAGGTCGCCGCGATGGAACGCCTCATTGAATTGTTCGGCGATGCGCCGATTGGTCTCAGTAATGTTCAAGGAAGCCCTCCTTTCGCAGCATGGGATAGAGCCGATTTTACGTGGCATACCAATCCGAGTGCGCCGACCAACCACTGCACGAGAGGCACTGCGTTTCAGTCCACTGGTGGAGGCAGGCGGGGCACACTCCCCCCGTATCGAATGTGTTCCACTCATTGCCGCACTCGCAGAACCACTTGTCCTCTTTGCGGGGCGACCAGCCGCAGCGCGGGCATCGGATGCGGGCGCCATTGGGGTCGAGGCTCTTCCGGTGGTCGAGTTCTCGATCCACCGCGACCGACTCGTCATCTTTGACGGCGAACATGCGCAGTATTATGACCCGAGTCGGATGCGCCGGGAGTCCCACACATGACGCCATGAGTCTATCGGTGCCCGATGCGCCGGAAGGTCGAGTTGATGCGCGGCTGAGTCTGGGCCGGTTCATTCCTCGGGGTTTCGTACTTGATTGATGAATGAGATTTCTACGAATTCGCTTCACCGTTTGGTGGCAGCAAAACGAAGGCGAGTGTAATCCGCCTCCAGCGCCCAGCCGCATCGCACAGAACGGGATTGAGCAAGGCCGTGACTTCATCGAGGAAGCTGTCGCGCTCCTGGCCCGGCAGCGAGCACAGAACGGGTTGGCGAATGTGTCCAGCCACCCGCGCATTCCGGTCGGCGGCGACGTTGGGCGCGGAAACAGTTGCACTCTTTGCGGAACAAATCCAGCATGCCGAAGCCGGATTTTAGAGATTATTCCTGTCTTTCAAGATAGCACACGCAAGAACATTTACCCTGCCGATCACAGTGATCTTGATCTGGCGGTAGCGGCGAGGCGGTCATAGGGCTGTCTTGCAACCTTGGCATATCGTCCTTCCTCGTAGGCGTGCTATCGCAGTGGCCTTACAGTTGCGTTCGGAAATTTAGCGATTCCAAAATCGAAATCTGTTCGATCTCCTGCCTTCTTGCCCGGTGCCGGAATCAGCCGAGCTGTGAGCGGCTTGTGCCACTTGAAAGCAAGACTCGCCATGTCGCCCATGATTCGTTCTAATTGTTCTTGCGAAACATCGCCGGGCAACGGAATTGCATCGAGCCCCGTGCCACACACGGCCGAGTAGGCGAGCACAGAGTCGAGATCGAATGTCCCGTCGCTCCACCGTTCGGACAGCACCGGGTCTTCGAGCACGGGCAACATGAGACCCGAGTAACCGATCCGCCTGACCGAAATGGAACGTTCGGCTTCCGTGATAATGGCAGCAGCCGAAAGCGTGCCACTGGAACCGAACTTAGCCCCAGTAAGAGTCTCAATCGCGGCTCCTATGGACGAATCCGTACTGGGCGCGGGCGTTGGGTCAAGCCCCATGTAGCTCCATCCCGAGTCCTTCTCCACCTGCTTGGCGATTGCATCCACCGCATGTGCCTGCCGCTCAAGTTCCCGTGACAAGAGTTCTCTTGCCGCTCGCATATCCCGATTGGCGGATGCCAGAACATCGGCAACGAACCCTCCCGCTTCCCATCCGACCGAGAACTGGCGACCCGAGCCGTCATGATTGGAGGCGGGGAAAAATGGCACATAGGGCGGCACCATGGCGACGGCTGCAAAGTCAAAGTTGTTTGCGCCGTTAGGACTGTGGTTCTCGACGTACTTGACTACCTGTGCAGCGGCTCGGATCGCGTTCCAATGCACTCCATCGTCATCCGCAACGACAACGCTCGCATTCACCTTTGTGGTCGCCAGAATTTGGCTGAGTAACTCTACCCTTGCGGTATCCGACGAACCGCCGAGAGTCAGTGGCCCGATGTTCAGCATGAACGAGTCTTTTTTGGATAGCTCGTCCAGAAGCTTGAAGAAATCAAGAGCCTCCGGCATGGGTGGATCGCCTATGTATTGCGTGAACGGTTGCGTTGTTATCCTGATCGTCTGCACTTCGTAGCCGCCTTTTTCAAATGCGGCTTTGGCTTGACCAAGCACGGTCACAGCGTCTTCAATTTGCTGTCGGTATTGCGACGGCTCAATCCGCAGAAAGGCAGTGATGGCGCGGAGTTTTGGCTTACGCTCGCTCGCCGTCGCGGGCGTAAGGGCGCAGCCGATCAACAAGGGTCCGATGACCAAAAGGCGAAAGAGAGAATGGCGTCTTCTGTTAAGAAACGGACGCATGTGCCACTCCATTCCTGAGATATTGCTTGATGGGAGTATCGCTCAAAATGTTGGCGGATTCGAGTTCTCGCCGTCCATGTGGAGGAAATCTCTCGCGTTCCCTGTGGCTGTAGGCATTTCGAAGGCGGTCATTGGCTGGGAAGCTTTGCAGTTGATCTCGTCACCAAGAAAGGCATTCCCCAGAAGCGAACGACCGGCGGAGGAGTCGAGGAGGCCTGTTCCGATTACAAAGTTTTCGGGAGGGGACTCTGACTCTCCTTACACGTTTGTCCGACTTCGTGCGTCGGTGGCTTCTCCTGTTGCGTACCGTACCACATTGGTGTCGGCCATGAAGGCCGCGGTTTGGCCTTAGTTGCGAATCCCATCCGACTCTTTGCGAATCTTTTTTCGGGCACGCTTTCGCGCCAGAGCTTGCTTCACCCGGCGCTTTGCGCCCGGCTTCAGATAGAAGGAGTGGCGCTTCACTTCCTTAATGATGTCTTCCGTCTGAACCTTGCGCTTGAAACGACGGAGCGCGTTCTCAATCGACTCGCCTTCTTGCAATCGAACTTCCGCCACGCTCATCACCTCCCGGTCGGTTCGATTTCGGACATACTTAGAGCTTACTCCGTTTGTCCCACGCTCCGTCGAGTGGGATGAATTTGTTCCCTCGCGGCGACTTCTTTCTACCCGCCGAGGGACTGGAAGCGATTACTATCTACAATATGGCTGACCGACACCCCCTGAAGCGCGGGAGACCCGGAGCCCCACATTAACATGAAACGGACGTTGCTTTCGTGGAGCAGCGGAAAAGATAGTGCTTGGAGCCTTCACCTTCTCAGGCAGGAAAATGAGTACGACGTTGTTGGCCTGCTGACGACATTCAATAAGTCGGCGAACCGGGTGGCTATGCATGCGGTGCGCCGTATCCTCCTCGAAGCGCAGGCAAAGGCGGCAGGCATTCCCCTGTGGGGCGTGGATTTGCCTCAGCCGTGTTCGAATGACGATTACGAGAGCATCATGAAGGAAACGTGCAAAGCTGCTGTTCAGTCGGGAATCGAATACATCGCTTTTGGCGATCTTTTTTTGACCGACATACGGGCATACCGGGAGAAGCAACTGGAAAATTCTGGGTTGCAGCCAATCTTCCCGGTGTGGGGAATGTCCACGCCGGAGATTGCACGCTCCATGATCAAGGCCGGCTTGCGGGCCAAGCTAACTTGTGTTGACCCCAAACGCCTCGCCCCGGAATTTGTGGGCAGAGAGTTTGATGAGCAACTGCTGTCGGATTTGCCGCCAGAGATCGATCCCTGCGGAGAGAACGGGGAATTCCACACGTTCGTCTATGCGGGCCCATTTTTCGGGCACAACCTGTCGGTGGAAGTGGGCGAAATTGTGTCTCGCGATGGGTTTGTGTTCGCCGATCTGATCTGAGTCTGAACAGAGTGAGCATCGTGTAGGAAGGCGGTGACTGATGCGCCCAATTGCTGAATTCGTTGCTGTGCTCGCATGCGCCCTGTTCGCAGGAGCCGCCGTTTACCTCAGCCTCGTTGAACATCCGGCCAGAATGGAATGCGGAGTCGAAATAGCTGCGGCTGAATTTTCGCCCAGCTATCGCCGAGCCAGCGTCATGCAGGCGACCTTGGCGGCGGTGGGTTTGCTGTCTTCGTTTGCTGCATGGCTTGCCGGGGCGACGTTCTGGTGGCTCGTTGGCGGGGTCGCGCTCGGTGCTGTTATACCATTCACTTTGATCGTCATCCTGCCGACCAACAAGCAGTTGTTGAGCCCCACGCTGGACAGACGATCAGCCCAAACGGAGCGGCTGCTCGCACGCTGGGCTGCGTTGCACGCCGTGAGAAGCGTGCTGAGTGTTCTGGCGCTCTTGCTATTCCTTTACCTTCTGATTTGGGTGAAGTCATAACGATGCTTACGGACGCTCCCCCGCACAAGGCGAATCGTGCTGGGTTTCTCGAAAGGACCGGATCAGGACTCTCGACCTGCCGCAAAACGGAAGCCTGCTGGCGATTTCGCAATCCATCGAATCGGCAATGAAGGGCGGGACAACCGCCGCTGTTCGCCGCGCCTGCGCCGAGTTTGTGACGGTCACTTCAACCTTCTACCAAGTCCCGACCTGCGGCATCCGCGTCCTTGCAGCCCGACCGCTGCGAGTCCGCGGACACTGGGCGACGGAACTCTTCGGGGACCACAATCCGCAGACCATGCTGATCCGTGTGTGGACGAAGACAGCGGTGCGGAAGGAGATCATGTCCTATGGGACATTCCTCAGCACCCTGTGCCACGAATTCTGCCACCATCTTGATTGTCACAAGTTCGGGTTCGCGGACTCATGGCACACGCGGGGCTTCTACGAACGAGCCGCAGCCTTGTACCATGATGCGCGGGAGACGCCGCCAAAGAAGCTGTTTTGGGTAGCCATGCCGGGCGGACGCTGGCGGATCGATTGGCCGAGGACGAATCGCTCGGCACCCGGCAGGGTAGGATAGTGTTCAACGGAGAGCGGAAGCTACGCTCCGCCACAATCCATGCGGGGCGACGTTGCTCGTAAAGGCTGGCAGACAATTCTTGATTAGTTGGAGGCCACCATGTCGTCGCGCACAATCTTTCTAAGCAGGCTGATCGGTCTGTACTGCATTGTCATCGCGCTCTCGATGATGACTCGCGGGCAATCTACCGTGGAGACGGTGACCGCCCTTCTTCAGAATCCGTCGATGATGTTGATCGTCGGCATAATCACGCTGGCCGCCGGGCTGGCGGTGGTTCTCGCGCACAATAAGTGGTCGGGTGGTGCGCTGGTGGTGATCGTCACTCTCGTCGGCTGGATAACGCTTATCAAGGGTTTGTCCCTTTTGTTCCTGCCGCATGAGATGGAAGTGAGACTGTTTCTTGGGCGGCTTCACTACCGACAACTCTTCTACATGTACACAGCTTTTTCGCTCGTCCTCGGCGTCTACCTGACGTATGGTGGATTCAAGTCAAGGTCACATTAGCCAGCACCCTGCGAGGCTCCCGAAGTACCGTGCGCCCTCGCCTTAGACAGCACAGCTTCGTAGTCGATGGAGTATTTAGAAGGCAGCATGAGAACCCGCTGTGACGATTCAGGAGTGGACTGTAGCACGGTCGTGATCAGCTGATGACTTTTCCCGACAAGAGCATCACCTTCATCTTCTCTACCCGCCGAGCGCGTGTTTCTTCCTTCTTGGCTTCGGAATACCAGACGACGAATTCTTTCTTGTGGCTGAATGAAAGACGGTTCAGCTTTTCCGTGAGCTTCGCGCCCAGCACCCTGCGTAGTTGGATGGGAATCTCGATGTCCCGCTTTTCGGTATCCGGCTCAAGGACAATCGTCACAACGTCTCCAGCCTTTACGCCAGCATGAAGGCGGGCATCCGCATTCACGACGATGTACTGAATCCCGCCCCTGTTCCCGACTGTGCTACGCCACGTGTAGCCATTTATCGTCACCTTGACGGGAACTTTAGCGTTGCCCTAGACCTCGCGTGTGTCGAACGGCAGCGTGAACGATGCAGTCCCGTTGTCGCGAGACTCATCTCCGTTTAGCTTTGACTTGAATTCTTTCCGCATCTTTCGTGTCCCACGAGTGAGATTGGTTCTGTTTAACTCTGAACCCTTTCTTATCGCGATTTCGTGGAGCCCGGATAGATTATCTTCCCGGCGCGGATGGTGTACGCCACTTTGGCAAAGTTCCTCACATCCGCGGCGGGATCGGCATCGAGCACTACGATATCAGCGTCCATTCCCTTTTCGACCCGTCCTTTGCTGCTCGCCTTGAAAAGCTGGCTTGGGTTGGTAGTGAGAGAAGCCAAAACGTCCTGCCACGGCATCGCTCGTCCCATGAACTCGAACTCTTGTGTCGTGTCATACTTGGACTGGAAACCCACGTCGGTCCCGAACAGGATAGTTCCGCCCTCGGAGAAATATTGCTTCAACTCATGGACTCCCGCCTGAACCAACTGGTTTGCCACCGCAGGGTCCTGAACCACAGTAGTCCAAAGCGTCAACGTCGGAATCAATGCCATGTGCTGCCGCTTCATGCCTGCCAATTCCTCCGGGGTGAATTGACCCTCAGTCGGAATCGTGTGCGCTAATATATCGACGCCGCCCGCCAGCGCGTTGTCCACTCCAGTTCTATTCTGCGGATGAGTGAAAACTGGCTTGCCCTGCGCGTGGGCCACATCCACCGCCGCTTTCACGATGGCGGTATCCATATTCACCGTTGGCTTTGCTCCCATGAATGCTCCGGTGAAGAGTTTGATGCCGTCTAAGCCCATTTTCATGTATTGCTGCGCCATTTGTTGAGCCTCTTCTGGGCTAGCAGCCTCGGGGAGTTGCATCTCGGGCGGCAAATAAACGGGGTGCCCATTCTTGGGGAAGATATCGCCCGCCATCAGGATTTTCGGCCCCGAGACCTCCCCGGCTTCAACCCTCCGGCGAATCGCCATCGTGTTATTTGGGTCCGACCCGAGGTCCCACACCGACGTGACACCCCAGCGGGTCAGCATTTCCTGCATGTGGGCTTCGAGCTTGGACGCGGGGACATTCGCCGCATCTTGCCATCCCGTTTCGAAGTGCACGTGGCTGTTCCAGAATCCGGCGACGATCACTTTGCCCTTGCAGTCGAGCTTCTGTGCGGACTGGGGGAGATCGGACTTGATCTGGGATTGGGACGCGACCGTCGCGATCTTGCCGTCTTCAATCAATAAAACGGCGTTCTCGATTGCGGGAGTGGTTGGCGAGGGATACACTTTCCCGCCAACACACGCGATGGTCATGTGATCGGCAGCCAATGCCAGCGCGGAGGAGACCAGCAGAGGCAGAAAGAACAGAAACAATCTACGTATTTTATTGATCACGAACTTCCCTTTGACTTTCAATAGGCGGCTACGAGTCTACACCAGACGGTGGATTGTGTGAGGCTTGTGCCATTCAGTCGCTTGCGAATCGACTGGCCGAGGACGGAGCGCACGGTCACGGTCTTTGGAGATGCCGCTTCGTTTGACGATTGCCACCCTCATGTTGGATATTGAAACGGAATGGACGCTGAACAGACCATTGCGGAAATCGAGCGGCTGGAGCGAATCTTCGCCGTGCCGGACACCCGACCGCTGAGCACGAGCGACCTCGCGGCTGCTAATCGAAGGCACGACGAACTGCTCGCGCATAGCCCGTGGTTTCGGCTCTGGCAGCACTACGGGGTTTGTTGCCGCTCCGAGTCCCCAGTGCTTCGACTACCGGAAACGGGGAACTAAACCTCCGCAGGAATTCGGATGCTACCGTCATCGGCAATTGGGAAGAAAGGGTTCCAAGCGACCTCCCACAAGAACCCATCCGGATCGGCAAAGTAGCCGGAATACCCGCCCCAGAACGCTTCCTCCGCAGGCTTGAGCAGCTTTGCACCTGCTGCTGCCGCCTGCGCGAGAACTGCATCAACCTCTTCGCGAGTGCGGGCATTGTACGCCAGCGTGATTCCGCCGAAGCCCTGTCCATCGGGGGACACGTTCGCGTCTTTTGCGAGCGACACTCGCGGATACAGAGCGAGACCCATTCCTCCGGCCTGAAAGAACACGATCTCTTCGGCTTTGGCGTTCGACCGCTTCCATCCGAGACCTTCATAAAAATTCCTGCTGCGCTGTAAATCAGCTACCCCAAGGGTAATCAAGCTAACCCGCTGTTCCATGTTGCGCCTCTCCACGCCATGAATATACGGCAGACGAAGGTGTCATTCTGCATACCAGAGCGAGTGCGGCGACCAGCGGGCGCACGAGAGGCACTGCGGTGCAGGAGGCGACGGCGTATACTCGTGACCGAAAGGATTGGCTAAGGGCAGAACCACATGGCAATCTTCGGCAAACCACCAATCGACCCGGCTACCCTAGCGAGCGAAATCATCTCCGGACTTCGACGGAAAAAGGGGTACGACGCCAGACGTTGGAACAAAACGGTAAGGGATGGCCTTCGGGGACGTGCTGATCGAAAACGTTACCTCGTACATGCAGACCCCGAAGAGAAGTTCGGGGAATGGTTCCTTGACTTGGTCTGGTTCACGCGCGAGGAGGGCACGATCCATCTCGCCGTCGAAGTGGAACTTCAAAGGAAGGGTGATGTCTTGTTCGATTTCCAGAAGCTTCTCTGCGTAAAGGCTCCGCTGAAGGTCATGGTCTATCGCGACCGGGATGGCAAGGGGTCACTCGTGAGACGCTTCGAGGAGTACATGGAGGAGTTCGACCAACACGTGAAGGGTGAGCATTACCTTTTGGTCGAAATGGCTCCCAGCCCGCCAGACCGGGCTTACCTGTACAAGGTACGGCAGGACGGACGCCAAACTAGCGTCAGCTTCTCGCCTCTGAACCTCCGGACAGCAACGGCGGCCTGAAGGTCACTGGCTAACTGCCGCTGTCTTGGAACCAGATGCTGACCCTGATCATCGTCAGGAACTCAATGCTCTGGACGCCCTCGGCGACGTATGGCAATTACCGTGGTGGTCATACTCGTAGGAATAACGAACTTCGGGCACAGCACGGGCTACGAGGCTCAGTAAGAACATGCATCGAAGCTCAAGATCGCTACGTTGACGCCGTGGGAGTTTGATGTGGGTAAAATTGTGGGTAGATTTTTTTCGGAGCGTTTCCGTCCAACCCATTGAAAGAAATGGTAGGCACGAGGAGACTCGAACTCCTGACCTCTACCGTGTCAAGGTAGCGCTCTAACCAACTGAGCTACGCGCCTACATGAACCGTTTCAGTAGCTTACCAAACTTCGGTTGACGTGGAGTGACGCTTTACACCTGTAAAACGTCAGCGGTAAATTCAGTTTACCGCGTTCGAATCGTTCCGCCAAATCGCCTTCATCATCAATCCTTGCGCTGCCACCATGGACGAGTTCACACTCTGCGCGTAAAGCTGAAGCGTCGTATGCGCATCCGCGTGCGCAACAGACCCTGAACGGTCTTGGTGTCCTTTTCGTTGTTTACGAGGAAGGTCGCGGCTGTGGCGCAGGTTGTGAAACCCGAAGCGCTGTCCCACCTTCCGCATAATCCCGCTGAAACGGCGGCAGGTCGCAAGTGTTTCTGCGCAAGTAGGCTGTCCGTCCGAGGCTGGCGTCCCCCAGGTGTTGAAATGGCGAGATCGGGGATAAAGCACGACGCTCTAAGTCACCAAGTCCAAACTCAAATCGAGATCGCGACCATCATCACGCACTGCACATTCTGCGGCTCGCATCCGGAATATTACGAATGCTGGGCCAACCAGATTCGGATCATGGACTGGCTCGATGATCGCCACATCGAAATGGTCGCCGAGGGCAGGCCTCACTGGATTCCGTCAATGAACGACTTTGAACGGGTAGCGAGGGATTGCGGGGACGATCTGGTCAAACGTATTTAGACCGATCGCCGACAATCGGAGTACCGCCAAGACGGTGGGGTTACTGTCGAGTTGCCGACGACTCGGGAATTGACATCGATTCGGTGAATGCAGGGGCGTTTATCGCGCCATTGTAGCGGCTTGGCCGTCCCTTGATAAACTCTGATTTCTGAAAAGCCGGTACCGTAAATGGAATACTAGTTGCATAGCTAACGATATTCTGGTACTCTTATATTCATGTTCGAGCGCTGCCTTTACTTCAATACAATGTCGCTCGCAAGGACGGTCGAGAAGGCCTGGACCGATGCTTTCAGCGGCTTCGGACTCACTCCTGCGCAAGCTTTTTGTCTCCGCGCCGTGATTGCCAATCCTGGATGTAGGCCGTCGGAGTTGGCTGACACGCTCGGCATTGCCCGTGCGACGGCGACACGCTTGCTCGATCACCTGCAACACAAGCGGCTGATCGAACGGCAAGTAGCGAAGGCAGACAATCGTGAGTTCGTCGTGGTGCCGACGGCGAAAGCTAAGGCCCAAGCCAAGGGCATAGAACTAGCCAGTGCCCAAATGACGGCCAAGGTGAAGGCCATTCTCGGGGAGGCGGAGTTTGCAAATGCAGTCGAGAAGCTTAGGTCAGTCAAGGAAGGCCTTGGTTGAACGTTTGAGTCTTAATCATGGATGCATGCATCTTATAGTTGTATAGCTAATTATAGAGGAGGTAAATAGTCATGCCAATTCTGAACGTTAAAATCGCTGGGGCCCCTAATCCAGAAACTACAACAAAGGTCGCATCGCTTCTCGTGGACCTCACCGCTACAATCCTTGGGAAGAAGCGTGATGTCACGGCTGTTGCAATCGACTATGTTCCCGAAGACCAATGGTTCGTGGGAGGCGCGTCGCTCAGCCAGCAGCGCAAGAAGAGCTTTTACTTCGACGTCAAAGTCACCGAGGGCACGAACACCAAGGATGAAATGGCGCGATACGTCGACGCGGCCTTCAGGGGATTGCAAGACATTTTGGGCGAAATCCATCCTGCGTCGTACATCTATGTAGAGGATGCGCGTGCTTTCGCGTGGGGGTATGACGGTCTGACGCAGGAGTATCGCCACATTGCCAACAAGGCGAGGCAGCATGAGAATGCAGAGCTAGCGGGCGTTGACTCTATACCTAACTATCTAGCCGGACTTCCGCAGTTCAAAGAATAAAGCCCGGTGTATTCAAGTGAAACACGAGGCGGGATTCCCAAGCGGTGGGACACTAGGATGTTTTGGCTTTCCACCGCGATGTCTTGTTCGCAATCCACTGATTCATGCACCCTATTGACGCACCGAATATTAACCCGACCGCATTCCGTACGATGACGAGGAGAATGTATGCCAATCGTTCGAATCGACCTGCTTGAAGGAAAGACGCTGGAGTATCGCGCGAGTGTTGGCGAAATCGTTTATTGCGCGATGCTGGATACATTGAATGTGCCCAAGGACGACCGGTTTCAGATCATCACGGAGCATCCGCGCACCAGCCTGAACTACAGCCGGGACTATCTCGGCGTTCGCCGCTCGGACGACTGCATCTTTCTCCAGATCACACTGAACGAGGGCCGGTCGGTTGAGACCAAGCAACTGTTCTACAAAGCTGTTGCTGATGGTTTGCACAAGGGCCTGAATTTAAGACGAGAGGATGTCTTCATCAGCCTGGTCGAAGTGCACAAGGAAGACTGGTCGTTCGGTAACGGTGAGGCTCAGTACGTTCCGAAAACGCAGTGATTGAGGCGACGATGGGACATGCTGGCGCCATAGACACACAAGGGCACGGACTTGCGCCAGTGGGCCCTGCCTTTGGTATCTATATATGACTCCATTCATTTTTCTACTGACGTCATTCTTGCTGCTAAGACGTGCTTCGCCAACCGTGACTCCGCCTTGATCGCTGCCGGCGTAAACTAGTGGTCAATGAGGCTGAACCGAGCCCTGCAGCGATTGCCAAAGCCCCTGGGCTTTTTTCTTCTGATCGTTCACATTGTTGACGGTATTGGTTGCTTTGCCGAGTGCGTCGTTGGCTGCCGGCTGGGCAGCCTGCTGGGTTCCGGAAGCTGGGGCGCTCGCGAAGGCTCGGGCCGGCATCCTTCCGGCTGGTTGACTCGGATCGATCAGCGTTACGGGAACCCGTTGGATCCGATCGCGGACAAACACTAACGAGATCGAAGTGTAGCGCGGGTCCACGTCGTCGTACTCAATAATAAAGCGTACCGGTTGCGGAGAGATGTAAGCAGTTTGGAACTGGCTGCCGTCCTCACCCACGAAAAAGGCATTGTGACGTAGCGTAATCTTCCCGCCGTCATCGACCAGATTAACCCCCCCGGCTCCGGACCAGATACTGGTGTTGGCTGGCAGATTGTTCTGATTGGTGGTGTCAAAATCGCAAAACAGACGGGTGCCAGTGCGGAAGCAACCGTACGCCGTCAGAGTCCAACCGCCCGGCCAGAGGAAAGTTCCCACCCCTTGGCCTGCCACCGGGGCGCGGGAATCGCCCGCACTCGAGCCTGCTGACGTCAGGGCGTTCGACGGCGCTGCAACCGAACTGGGATTCGTCTGAGATAACGCCGAGGGGACCACGCTCGTTCCGGGCTGTGCGCTTTGGTTTGTGATTGCGGGCGGCGCGCCATATGCGCTGCCAATCGGCGGTTGGGCTTTCGAGGATGCTGCCTGAGCGGGGGCCGCGAGTTGCTTGACAGGTGTTATCGCTACTGCCTTGACTGGGACCGCCGGCTTCACCGGAGTGGCCGTCTTGGCAGATGCTGGAGCCGGCTTCTTAGGAACAACAGGCACGACGGGTGGCGTCTGGGCCAACGTCAGCGAACTGGCCACAAGGAAGCCAAGCAGCACGGTGCTGGCAAGGGTGGATGGTTTTCGGAAAGCCGTCTTCGATAGAATCTTCATTTTCTGTCTCCTCTTCAACCTGTTGCTCCCTGGGCAGTATGTCCGGAGTGTTGCAGTCGGCTGACCCCAATGGCAGCCAGAGGTTCTCGACTATATCTGCGGAAGGAGCCGACACTTTTGCCAAGAATATTTACGCCGATGCCGGAAACGCGACCGACTCCGCCCGCATAACCTCGAGATGTGAGCTATGCTGGCAAGACGAGGGCGCTAGCTGCCCGTCGTGAAGTCGGTTTTCAAATCCAGATCCCACAGGCATATTGATTTCACGGATTGCGGTATGCCTGAAGGAATGCCACGACAAGTGACTTGTAGCATCGGCTCCTACATAACAATGGCATCTCCGGCATGCAAATCCGCAGGGTATGGTGTGCGCTTTTCTTACATCTGCATCCTTGGCCTGTTGTCGGCCGCTCTGGCCTGCGCGCAGCAATATCCATTCCTGCACATGACAGCGCCCAATGCTCCCCAAGGCTGCATGTTCCCGTTCGAGGATCGCCGTGGAGGGCTTTGGCTCGCCGGTTGCGAGGCTGGGTCGGAGGGGTTCTACTACTTTGATGGAAGCCGATTCATCGAACCTCTGAAAGACCAGTTCCCGAAAGCGATCGTCAGGGGTCTTGCCGAAGACATGGACGGGGCCATTTGGATTTCCTCTAGCACAGGCATTTACAGGTTCCAGCAAGGAGAACTTCAGAAGAAATTCGACGGCATCGCTCTGGCAGGAATCACGCAGATCGCCCCCGATGTATTTCTGGCAACTTTGGCACAGTCCTCCGACGACCCTCCGCACCATGCTGCACTCATCCGCATTTCACGGATGCAAGGGGAATGGAAAGCAGACGTCATCCAGGAGCCGGTGCAGCAGATGCAATACCGGCTGGATCACACCGGGCATGTTCTGTACGGATGTATCGAAGGTTATTGCGAACTGTCCGCCGATGAGCTCGTCGCTTGGAAGCCCGGACTTCCTCTTGCGATTACACGACACCAGGCACAAACCGGCATCAACGCCGCCTATGCCCAAGACATGTCGGTGGTTTGGCGAGACCGTTTCGGATGCATATGGTGGCGGGGGCGTACGCCAGCCTCCTATCAGTGCCCATCGGATCCTGCGCCCGTCAATATCCCCGCCAGTGTGGCCAGCCTTGGGTTTCCATCGCTGTTTGAAATGGCCGACGGGACGATCGGAATCCCGAGTTATGGAAAGCTTGCTCTGGGCCGCCCAGGGAATTTTCGAGTGCTCAACGGGAGCAATGGCTGCCCGAACGTCATAACCGCCGTCCCGGGGAAAGATGACAGTCTGTGGATCAGCAGTACGTCCGGTTTGTATGTCCTGCCGTTTCACACCAAAATGGAATTCTGGTCGGCTCGCGATGGCCTGAAAGGCTCGGTCTGGACGGTTCTGCGCACTGGAGACAACGTCTTCGCTTTGTCTGATGTCTACAACCAGATTCTTGACAGGGATCGATCGCATTGGCGGGTTTTGCCGGGACCGGCGGGACGCTTTTCTCCAGGACCAAACAATACCTTGATGGTGCCGGTGACCAGCTTCGCCGTCATTCAGATGAACTCCGCCGGCAAGATACTTCGCCGTTCGCCTCCGCTTCCTGTATGGCTATTGACACGAGCCGCGGACGGAAGCGAGTGGGCAGGCGGCACCGGAGTCTATCGGCTGGTTCCGAACGGGCACGATTTTCGAGTGCAGCAGAAGGCGACGGCTGAACAGTTCTTTATCCAAGGAATAAGATTCGACCGCCAAGGCGATCTGTGGACGTGCTCTACCGCCGGATTGAGTCGCCTGCACCAATCCGCATGGCACTCGATCACAACCGGGGATGGCTTGCTGCAGAACAGTTGTGGCTCCATGACCGAGGATAGCCAGGGAGACTTCTGGTATGCGTACGACACGCTTCCCGGATTCGCACTGATTCACGACCCCAGATCGCCTCATCCCGTGATTCAACAATTCCAGAACGAAGGGGCGAAGAACCGAACCTATTTTTTTGGTTCCGACCGGCGCGGCTGGCTGTGGCGTGGCACTCCCGACGGAGTGTACGTCGCCGATCTCGAACAGGCGCGGCAAGGACAATGGCTGCAGTTGAATCGTGTGGATGGCTTGCCCGCCGTCGACACCAATCAGAACTCGTTCTTTGAAGATTCCGACGGATCGATATGGTTTGGAGCCGAGAACTCCGTGATTCATCTCTTTCCTCCCGATGACCTGCTTCATCCTGATTACCCGCCCTCGGTGTTTGTGTCAGCGTTTTCGCTGAACGGTGGTCAGGCTGAGATGGCCGGCCTCGTGCGCGAGATCAAGAGTGGAACCGAGGTCGTCGCACACATTGGCTCCCTGCAGTTCGATCGGCGGAACGCTCTCCGAGTGCGCTACCGGCTCTTGCCGGAACAATCATCGTGGATCACGCAGCGCGAACTTGATTTTCATCTGGGCAAATTACGTTCCGGGGCGCATACGCTGGAGGTGCAGGCACAGTTGGGTTCCGGCCCCTGGTCGGCAGTGACTGCCAAGTCCTTCAGCATTCTGAAACCCATCTGGCTGTCGTGGCCAGCAATCCTCGGCTTCGCCGCTAGCGGAAGCCTTGGCGTAGCAGGGGCCTACCGCTGGCGCAAGAGACGCACCGAACGCGCTGCCAAGACACTTCCGGCGCTTGGAGAATGGCGTCTGGCGGCGCTTTCTCCGGAGATTGGCCAGCTTGCCGGCACGGTGTTGGATTCCCGCTTCGAAGTCGGCCCCGTCCTGGCCCGAGGAGGTTTCGCCACAGTGGCGCGAGGAAAGGACCTGCAGCAGGCAGGCCGATCCTGCGCGATCAAAATCTTTCGTCAGGAGTTGATGGACAAAGATTGGATGGTTAGGCGATTCCAGCAAGAGGTATTGGCACTGGAAAAGATCTGCCATCCAAACGTGGTCCGAATCTTTGGTCATGGAACGACGCCAGCTGGATCACCCTATCTCGTGATGGACTTTGTCGAAGGCCAAACCCTGCGCGAGAAGTTGGAGAAAGGCGGGCTTTCGCCGGAGCAAACCGCGAGCTACCTGCGCCAAACGGGTAGCGCGCTGGAAGAGATTCATGCGGCTGGAATCTGCCATCGTGATCTCAAGCCTGAAAATCTGATGATCCGCAATGGCAGTCCAGCCGGGCAAGATCTGGTACTGATCGATTTCTCGATTGCTATCGTCCAGGACCCCGATGAAACCCTTCACGGGTTATCGCGCGCAGCCGGGACGATCTACTATATGGCCCCGGAGCAGTCGATCGGCTTTGCCGATTCCTCCACCGACATTTACAGCCTGGCCAAGATCGTCATTGAAATGCTCACCGGGCAACGCCTCTCCACGCTGCTGCCAGACGCTTCGATGGATTTGCCGGAACGCGTGCGCGAGTTGTTAACCGGACTCAACTTCGGACTGTCCTCTGCCTCCATCGATCTGATCAGTTTGGCGCTGGAGTTCGATCCGTCGCGACGACCGAAAAACGCGAGTGCATTTGCCAACCAGGTTGCAAAAGATCTAGCCTGCATGGCCAACAAGGTGTGAGGTATGCGTATGCGGACGGGTCGATCACACCCGGTCCTTCAGCCAATCCCGGCCTTTCTCCCAAAGGTGCCGCACCTGACGAAAGGTAAGGCCCGTAACATTAGCAATCTCCTGCAGGGTAAAGCCGGCGAAGTAGTGCATATCTACGATTCGCGCCGCATCGGGAATCGCTTTTTCCAATCGCTCCATTAGCATTCCAATCTGAATAACGCTTTCCGCATCGCTAGCGTCGGTGCGTTCGTCACTTCGTTCGAGTGCACGTGCCTCGTCCAGCGAATGCGCCTTCTCGCCATCGCCGCGCCGCTGTGCCAGCCTTTGCCGGGCGAAGTCAACCAGCACTCTGCGCATGGCCAAGGCCGCGATCGCATAAAAATGTTCGCGGCTGTTGACCTGCCAGCCGCCCTTCCGCAGGCTGCGCAGCCAGACTTCGTTGATCAGTTCGGTGGGGGACAGGGGCGCAACATAGCGTTCGCGGCGCAATTCTCTGACCGCGATCTGGTGCAAGGTGGGGAGAACTTCACGCAGAATCGCTTCTGCGATCTCTCGATCACCGCCGGAAAAGCTTTGCAGCTGCTTCGTCAACGAGCGGGTGTCGTCCATCCTCTATATCCGACTCCGTAGATGTTAAACCGGCACGCGATCGAGGGCGTTTAGACCTTAGAGGAGTGTGCAGCCGCTCCACGACTCTGCTGAGAAATTAGCCACTTGCCGGAAGGTACCACGAATGAGGTGCAACCTGAAAGGGGAAGTCAGCACTCCACCGCGATATCGCATCGGTCGAGGATAAGCGCGATGCAGTAGCGAGTTGCAATAAATAAATACGAAGTATCTATGAAGGGTACTCCATCACGGAAGAAAAGCCGGATAGCAACCCAGGGGGCAGATGGGGATCCATGCTGAATTTCGCGACGAACTCCGCGAATAGGAGGTGACATGGTGGCCACCGCAGTTTTGCAACCGCAGCTGATTCCTAGTAACGATGGTTCGACGATGAAAAAGGGTAGCAAGCAATCTGACGTGGAAAACGAGATTCTTGAGCCACAGGTGCTGATCTGCAAGGCTTTCGCAAACTCGTCTGCACTTCTTGGATCTACAGGGCAAACGCGACTGGTCAGCTGCTGAAATTCAGAAAGGACGCGGGATCTCGAAGGCCAACCTCTCACAACACGCCACGGTGCTGAGATCGGCTGGCGTTGTCGTCAGACGACGCAAAGGTAAACAGGTCTATTTCGCTGGCCATGCCAGAAGTCAAGAGGGCCTGCCAACTCATTCATTACGTCCTCCGCGCACAAATCCGAAACGGGCAAAGACTAGTCTAAACTCACGGCGCCAACCCTGGTCGGAGGTAACCCCGCGTGTCTAAGCACCTGCTGAAAGCTGTGAACCAGTTCCGCAAGTGCCATCGCCAGGTAAGGAAAGCGTGCAATGACCTGGGAGAACGCTCTCACGAACCTGGTCCTCTGGATAAAAGAGCGGCAAGAGTCCGGCGGGGTTTTGTCACAGTTGCACAAGAAATGGACACAAGTTCGAGTCCCATCGGTGGTCTGGTTCGTGGAAGTGATTTAGAATCAGTGAAGCAGTTAGAGTCGGGGCGTAGCGCAGCCTGGTAGCGCACCTGCCTTGGGCGCAGGGGGTCGTAGGTTCAAATCCTATCGCCCCGACCAAATATCGGAAGCCGATCTCACGGTCTTTCGTAGATCCTGGCGGCGGTATCGTGCAGATAAGCGTGGGCGATGGCGACGGCTTGCTCATCGCTGATCTCCTTTTCGGAAACCATTTCCGCGAGCGCCGCGGCTAGTGCGCTCCTCGCCGACTCCGTTGCCACCCAGTAGGACTCCTCCGCGCCCAGGCTGTCGCTGATGGGAAACGTGTCCGAGCCATACATGATTTTCTCGGGAAAAAGCTCCAACCACTGTCGCAATGCATTCTTCAACTGCTCCGGATAAAGAAACAATCCCATCAGAGAGCTATCGAAATAGACGTTTTTGCGCGCGGCCAGCCAGATGGCTTCGCGCTCATAGGGAAAGCCACCGTGCAGCAGCACAAACGTGACCTTCTCGAAGCGCGGGTCGCGCAGAATGTTTTCCAGGTTCATCACCTTCCCGCCGCTCAGGTTGAAGTAGTCGCCGCCGCCGACCGCGGTGTGAATCTGCACCGGAAGTTGCAACCGGGCTGCCTCCCTTAGTAAGTAGCGAAACAGAAAGTCCTGCAGATCTTGATACTCGGAGTCGGGGACCTTCCCTCCGCGGACATACTTCGAGTAAATGGCGGCTGCCTGCTGCTGCGCCGGATCGGAAAATAGGAGCGGACGAAAGTAGGCAATCTCGAACTTGATTCCAACCGCGCCGGCTTTCTGGTTTGCTTCCAGGATTCCGGAAATGAAGGCGAGGTAGTCCGCAAAATCTCCAGGAAGCTGGCCGAGGTGGGCTTGCGCCAGATAGCGATGGAGAAGCTTCTCTTCGAGCGGCACGTTCAGTTGCAGGTCTGGATTCATCGAGGCTAGTTCCTGATTGTTCAGGGGAAAAAGAAACGCATCTACAAAAAAGACCCAGCGGAAGCGAGTGGGCTGGAGGTAGCTGGGCATGGAAACCCGGTTGGCGACCGCAGTCTCGATGCCAACCTGATCCAGAATGTGGGAGAAGTAGGCAGGGCCCAGCCACTCGCGAAGACGTTGCTTTTCTTTGACCAGAGAAGACACATGTTCGCGAGAAAAATCAGCGTAAGGGTACCCGAAGAGTGCGTGGGCCGCGGAAACGAACTCCGGGTTTTCTTCCCGCAAACGAAACGGCAAGGAACTGGTGGCTGGCAGGCTCATCGCATCTACATCAGTATCGTCGGGCAATCCCGGATGCCCATGGTTGTCGAAAACCTTGATGCTTGCAATTTCGTGGCGTAGCTTTTCGTAGATCGCCGGCAAGCCGGCGGATGGAAAGGGCTGCGCTTGCGCGGCAGCCACGGCCTTGATGGTGAATAGTTGTGTTACCACGGCGGTTACTACGAAACAACGACGAGAGCGTCCGATCACCGGAATCACCTTCCCATTTAAAAGGAATATCTGAGTGCGAACTGAATCAAACGTGCAGCTGGGTCGCACAACCGAAGTCCTTGAGCCGTTCCTATTCTGGGCCTCCCACAGGTAAGCGCCGGACGCGAATTCGCTTTTCTTCAATGACGACGATGCTGCCTTCGCCCAGAGGCCCCTCAATCACAGGCATCGCTGCCAGCAGAAGTCGCAATTGAACCGCAGGACGTTTGGGGCCACGCCGAAGCAGAATGATGGATGGCTTCCCTGTGTTGCGCAGAGCGAGTAAGGTACCAAAATCCGTATCAGCAGAGATTAGGATTCGATCTTCTTCCGCGGCACGCGCAAAAACTTCAACATCGGTCGCCTTCTGCATGTTGTAGTCGCGGATATGAATCGCGTTGTGGCCGGCGAAGCGCAAACCCTCCGCGATTGAAGGTGACAAAGCGTTGTCAACCAGGAACTTCAAGAACCACCAGGGACCGGAAGTTCCCGCTCGCGGACGGCCTCAGCTGCGTAGCGCAGCGCTTCGCGAACGTCCTCGACATCAAGGTCGGGGTATGCATTCAGGATTTCCGCTTCCGCCATGCCGTCGCCTACCATACCGACAACGGTTGCGACCGGAATACGCAGACCCCGGATGCACGGGAGGCCACCCATTTGGCTAGGGTCCACGGTGATGCGTGTGAAGGGTTTCACTTCAACCTCGTTCAAGCGGACGCATAGGTTGCAAAGCTCTCGATCCGCCAGCTAAAAGATAGCATGTTGCCATCATGTGGGTTACGGCAAACGACGTGGGGAGCGAACGATAACTCCAATCGCCTTCCCATTAGAAGGAATATCTCAAGGCGAACTGAATCAGGCGCGGCGTGCCGACCGTGTTCGTAATCTCGCCAAAGTTCGGGCCGCTGACATCGAAGAAGCTCGGACTATTGAAGCTGGGATGGTTCCAGAGGTTGAAGAACTCGGAGCGGAGTTCGATTTGCTGCTTCTCGGTCAGGGGAAAGGTTTTGGAAGCAGAAAAATCCCAGTCCTGCTGCGCCGGTCCGCGGTAGAGGTTGCGGCGCAGGTTTCCGTACACGGTGCAGCCATCGGAACCCACGACGGGTGCTGGAGTAAAAGCCTTGATGTTGAGGTAGTGATCCAGACGCGATTCGACGCTGCCGTGGGTGAGTCCGTCGGCCAGGCTGGCTCCAGGCGCCAGGCTAGCAAGAGACTGATCGGGACCGATGGGTGTGAAGCAAGTCGCGCCCGCTGAATCCACCACCGAAAAAGGTGTGCCTGATTGGAAGGTGGTGAAGCCGCCGATCTGCCATTTGGAAAACGCCTTTCCGGCCAAACTAGAACTGTGCTCGAAGAACGGGAGATCGTAGGTATACGAAATGACCAGCCGATGGGTGCGGTCGAAATCAGAGAGGCCACGCGATGCGCTTAGATTGGTCTGGTCGTTTACCGCGGTGTTGAAAGAAGTGTTGTCGGAGGAGTTGTCGTCCATGGCTTTGGAAAAGGTGTAGGCAGCCTGGAAATAGAAGCGCTTGACCCGGCGCGATAACGTGGCCTGCAGCGAGTTATAGTGGGAATCGGCGTCGTTGCCGAAGAACTGCATACCGGAGGGTCCAAGACCCAGCACACGCGAACGTGCCGGTGCGTTGGCGACGCTATTCTGAGTAATCGTGTACGATGTGCCGTCCTGCGCGGTCAGGGTCACGGGATTCTGCGGGCCCACGATGTACGGCTGAATCGTAGTGCGGGTCTCGCGCAGGTGCGTGCCCTTGGTTCCGACATAGCCGATCTCCATCACCCACTGATGGCCCAACTGATGCTGCAGAGTCAGATTCCACTGTTGCACGTTGGGGGAAACGTAGTGTTGGGGAGTCTCGAGCGCAATCAGGAATATGCTGTTGCCGTCGAAGACCGGAGTCTGGGTGGTGTCATGCGTGGGGTTCCCGCTGGCATCCACAAAGCCAAGGAAATGAGAAAGGCTGGGGACGAAATTTGGCGAGATCACGCCTGCTGGCGGGAGAATGCTGAACGCTGGCAGATTGGCTAGACTGCCCGGAGCTCCTGGTCCAAACGATCCTGCAAGAAAGGGCGAGCTGAATCCCAGGTTGTCGACTGCGCCGTTGTCTTCCCTTTCGTAGTAAATGCCGTAACCACCACGAACCACCGTCGTCTGATGACCAAGAACGTCCCAAGCGAAGCCGATGCGCGGTCCCCAGTTGGAGGCGTAACCGTTGTTAGTCGTGGTTGGAGAAGCGGTGCCCACTAAGCCCGGCACATGAAGTTGGTTCACGCCTTTGGGAAAAATCCATGGAGCCTTATCCTGAGAAACCAGGTCCGGCACGAGATTGCCGATGTGATTCAGGTTGTCGGAAACCGCGCCGTCCAATTCCCAGCGCAGTCCAAGGTTGAGCGTGAGGTCTCGCCCGGCGTGGAAATCATCCTGGAGGAATCCGGCAAAGGCGTTAATCCGGTATTCATGGTTGGAGACGCCACTTCCGCTACCGCTGACAACCGGGAATCCGCGAAGAAAATTTTGAAAGTCGGAACAGTAGCCGATGGGACTGAGAGCGCACGGATCGGTCGGGCCGGAGGGCGGAGTCGGCGCGAAAACGACTAGCCCGTTGAAGAGCTGAGGGAAGCTTTTGTTCAAGTAGATCCGGTCGACTTCGCCTCCGAAGCGCAGTTGGTGGCGGCCCCAACTGTCGCTCACGGTGTCGAGCACGGTGAAGTTGTCCTGGTGTTGCGATTGACTGGCTGGCGGCGTAGGGCCGAACTGGAATCCGCTTTGCGCGAACTGGAAGCGGTAAATGTTGGTGTCGACGTTGCTGTTGGGACGGGCAATGCCCAAGTCGTTCAACCCGATCACTTGCACATTATTAATGTCGTTGGCGATGCGGACCCAGCCCAGACGAATTTCGTTGATCATTCGGGGAGAGAACGTGTGGGTTTCGGAAAGAGTCAGGAAGCGGTCGTGCACCGGCAGAGAGATAGGAAAACCCAGATCGGTGGGGCTGATGGCTGCGCCAAAAGCGGATGCCAGACCGCTCGCTCCAAACGGCAGGAATGAAGAAAAATTGGTGAAGAAAAATCTCTCCATAAAGGTGTCTTTTCCGCTGTTGAAGATGCGGTCCCAGTTCGCAGTGAACTGGTCGTCGCGGAATTTGCCCGGCCTGCTCACCGCTAGAGGTCCGGTATTGACCGACCCAGTGGCCGCGTCAAAGCCTGGCGTTCCCGGCACTGTCGGAAACAGGTAGCCCCCTCCAACGCCGGCAAATTGGCCGCTTTTCTCATTCAGCAGCTTGGAAACAACTGGATCGATCTGGACCCCGGTCTGTCCCGGAAAGAAGGTGTTGAGCAGTGAGGCATTCGAGCGATCCGCGGGCAACACCGGAAGACTGGTCACAATGAAAGTTCCGGGAGAAAGGCCGCTGCGCTGGCGCGTGCCCTGGTAGTTCAGAAAGAAAAAGCCGTAGCGGCCTTCGCTACCGATAGGACCGCCCAAGCTCCCGCCGAAGATGTTCTGCTTGACGGACGGGCGGGGCTGGTCATTGCGATTGAAAAAGAAGTCGTTGGCATTCAGCACGTCGTTGCGGAAGAATTCGAACAGCGAGCCATGAAAATTTTGCGTGCCACTGCGCAGAATCGCGTTGACGTTGCCGCCGCCGGCACGGCCCTGGGTCGCGTCGTAGAGGCTGGTCTGCACCTTGAATTCGTAGATTGCGTCCGGACTTGGCAGAGGAGTGTTGGTCAACTCACCCAGGTTGTAGTCGCTGGCGCTGATGCCTTCGATCAGGAAATTATTGTTTCCCTCGCGCTGGCCGTTCACGTTCATGCGAATGTCGCCGCGGCCGAGTTGTCCGGCGGCGGTGAGATCGGTGGATGTGCCGGTTGAAAGGGCTAGCAGTTGCTGAACGTTGCGCGTGGGCAGCGGCAAGCTCTCAAGCGCGTTGGACTCGACGGTCTGTCCGGTGGCTGGAGAGGAAGTATCCACTGGCGCCACCTCCGACTGCACCACGACGGTTTCCTTGATCTGGCTGGGACGCAGAGTGACAGTCAGGGCGGTTGTTTCGGTGACGCGCACCGCGACATCCGGAACTTTGGTTTCAGCAAATCCGCCGCTGTGCACATCCAGTTCATAGGTTCCGATGGGAAGCAGCAAAGCGCTGAAAAATCCGCGGTCATTGGAAGTCAGTGCACGGACCAGGCTGCCCGTAGCCTGATTCACGATTCGAATTTCCGCGCCCGGCAGGACCGCCCCGCTGACGTCCTGGATCGTACCGCTGATGGCTCCGGTCGCGCCGCCCTGGGCCAGCGCCGCAACCACCACCGCCAAACAGAACACACTCACAGGCAGAGTCTGGTTTCTCATCGTGGCCTCCCCGTAGTCTGCGATGCCGCAATCTTTCCTTCCTCACTATTTGTGGTTTGCGCGGATCTCGCGCAGAACTTCTCCAAACCGCCGAACCTCGTCCACTGTGTTGTAATGCACCAGGGAGGCGCGGACCGCGCCAGCTTCCTGCTTAAGTCCGAGGCGCTGCATTAAACGCGGCGAATACATGTGTCCGTTGCGTACGCCGATGCGCTTTCGCGCCATCTCTCGGGCTACCTTGGCGGGGGGAATACCGTCCAGGTTGAAGCCGAAGGTGGGCACGCGTCGGCTCACCTGTTCAGGATCACGAATGCCGTAAACTTCCGCCCCCGCTTCTTGCAGAACGCGAAGCATTTCGAGGGAGAGTGATTGCTCGTAAATGCGGATCGCCTCCATCGCCCGCAGCAACCGGTCGCGACGCGAGCCAGACGGCGCTGCGTCATCGGCAGGTTCGCCCAGGGCTGCCAGATAAGCCACCGCCGCATCCATACCCGCCACGTTCTCGTACACAAACGTTCCCACTTCGATCTTGGCAGGTGGCCGATTAGGAATGAAGTCTTCGCGAAACGTAGGCAGCTTCTCCAGCAGTTCCCGCCTTCCCCAGAGAAAGCCCATGTGCGGAGAAAAGACTTTATAGCCGGAGCAGACCAAGTAATCGCAGTCGAATGCCTGCACGTCGATCGCATGGTGAGCCGCGTAGTGAACGCAATCGAGAAAGACCTCGGCGCCGACGGAATGCGCGTGCTTCGCGACCTCCGCGACATCCACCAAGGATCCGATGGCATTGGATGCGGCCGTACACGCCACCAGGCGGGTGGCGGGCGAGAGCAAAGGCACAAGATCGGCGACATGCAGGTTTCCGTCGTCCCGCGTGCGCCACCACCGGAACTGCGCGCCTTCCCGTTCCAGCGCGAGCCACGTGGCGATGTTGGCCTCGTGGTCCATCTCCGTGACCACGATTTCGCGGCGCTCTCCGAGTGTCTGCCCGATGGCCAGGCTGACCAGGCGAATGAAAGACGTGGCATTCATGCCGAACGCAATTTCGTCCGGGTGGTAAGCATTGACCAACTCGCAAACGCTCTGGCGCGCTCGCGCCAGCGTGGCGTCGACCTGCTTGCTCTTTCGGTACAGTCCGCCGCGCTGGACGTTGCAATTCACCAGGTGCGAGGTAACCGCTTCCAGGACGCACTGGGGTATCTGTGCGCCGGCGGCGTTGTCGAAGAATACGAAGTCCTCGCCGTTATTCAGGGCAGGAAAGGAAGCCCGGAGGTCTGTAACCGGAAACTCCAATTGCGTACTATTCTCGATCACTGCTAGTCTCCCGATTTGTCACCGCAGACTGAAACCAATACGCCAGGGTTATCGCGCCTAAGAACACAGCAAAAGTCGGCACCGTGTACTCGAGTCCGCGAACAAAGAATGTGCTGCCTGCGATGCTCAGAAGAAAAACCAAGCCGAGCAATGTCGGCAACGGGTGTAGCCTCAATCGCAAGCGAAGTTGGGCAACCCGCTCCGGTCCCAGTGCGCTGCGGAAACGCAGGTGCGTGGCGAGCACCACCAGCCACACGAAAAACATTCCTGCCACCGCCGTGCCATAGAGAAGCAAGAAAGCTTTTTGAGGCGCATAGATTGCGAGAAAGATGGCGGCAACCATGCCGCCGGTGGAAGCCGCCAGGGCGGCTCGAGGTACGCCTGTCGTGCTCAGTTGTCCGAGCCAGGCGGGTGCATAGCGGCCGCGCGACAAGGAGAACAGCATTCGCGTGGTTAGATATAAGTTGGTGTTGGCGCTGGACAGTGCCGCCGTAATTACTACCAGGTTCATCACGCTGGCTGCGTACGGTATGCGCACGGCAGTGAAAGCGCGTACGAATGGACTGCCGGTAATCCCAGCGGACGCGGTTCGGTCCCAGGGCGACATGGCCAACATCACGGCGATGGCGAGGACGTAAAAGAGGATCAGCCGCAACAGTATTGTCCGCATGGCCCTGGGCACCGATTCTTCGGGACGTTGCGCTTCGCCCGCGGTCACAGCGATCACCTCGACGCCCATATAGCTGGTGATCACCAGGGTCAGAGCCAGCCAAACGCCTGTCCACCCGTGAGGCAGAAAACCACCGTGCGCGGTGAGATTGCTGAAACCGATCGCAGGTGTCGAGGTCAAGCCGAAGATCAGCAGGGCGCCGATGATCACGAAAACCATGATGGCTACAACCTTGATCAAAGCGAACCAGTACTCGAATTCTCCGAACCAGCCCACTTGCAAGGCATTGATCATCACCAAACCTAAGGATGCGGAAGTCACCCACACCCAGCCCGGAACCGCGGGGAACCAGAATGACATGTAGATCGCAACCGCGGTGACCTCGGCGCCGATGGCAATGATCTGGATCAGCCCGTAAGTGGCGCGGACGGAGAACCCGGCCCAGGGGCTCAGGTAGCGCTCGGCATAGACGCCGAACGATCCTGCCACCGGGTGTACGACCGCCATTTCTGCCAAAGCGTAGGCGACGACGACGGTGATCGCGGCACCCAGCAGATAGCTAAGGATCACTCCCGGTCCGGCCAACTGGATGGTTACGCTGCTCCCCAGAAACAGACCGACTCCGATGGCGCCGCCGATCGCGATCATGCTGAGCTGCCGCTGGCTCAGTTGGCGATGCAGCCCTTCCGAGGATGAAGTTGCCTCCAAGCCGGCGGCAGGTGGGGCCGGCATCGCGGCATTGACCATGGAGAGCTTCGATTCCTGCATTGTTCTTCGTCCCAATCCGTTATTGAAGGAGGTATTCTTTTCGAATGCATCACTCGGTCACTACTCACTCCTGACTACAGGTCCGAACTGCTAAAGCTGTCTCGGATTCGAACTGGCCAAGCGGAGCACCTTGTCTTTCGACTGAATGATGTGTTGGAACATGCATTCACGGGCGAGTTGGGGATCGTGGTTGCGGATTGCGTCCAAAATCTGCATGTGTTCGCGCAAGGGAAACTCGCCGTAATAGTTGATGTCAATGGCCGCGTACATGATGCGCTCCATCTGGCAGCGCGCCTCGCTCACAGCTCGTTCCAGCATCTGGTTACGGGAGAGGCGTGCGATCCCGACGTGGAATGCGGTATCCGCCTGGATGAAAGCCATGCAGCCCTTGCGGTCGTAGCCTTGATAGGGCGTGCGAGCAAGCACGGTTAACTGCTCCAGCAATTCCGGATCAGCTCCCTTTCGCGCCGCGAGATCAGCCGCCGCGCACTCCACCGCGGAGCGGTACTCGTAGACTTCGTTGAGCTCGCGCAGCGTGATGGGGCTCACGAAATAGCCGCGGTTCGGGACAACGCGCAACAGGCGTTCCTGTTGCAGGCGCACCGCCGCCTCGCGCACCGGCGTACGGCTGCCTTTGTATCGATGTGCAAGTGCCTTCTCGCTCAAAGCCGCTCCTGGGGGGAAAATGCCCGAAATGATGTCGCGTTTGAGAGCACGATAGACCCTCTCGCCAAGGGAATCGCGGGTTCTTTGCAGGCGGGCGGGTCGTGACCGTGGCGCAGCCTCGGCAGTACGCTGCTTTCGTTTGCGTCCAGCAGAGGCTTTCGTCACGGCCCCCCTCGACAGAAAAGATCGCCTCATTTTCCATAGCCTGTCGGAGTTTGTCAACACTTTACTAACATACAGGTGGTATACCACCGGAATATCACAGCAATTCAAGTCGCTTAACGGCCAAGTCTCAAGGTTGGCTAGCTAGGCGGCCGTCTGCATGCTTGCCGAGTCTGCTAGTGCGGTAGACAATTGCGCGACCACATCCGCATCGATGGTACTCGTGTTCGCCAGTCCGCGTTGCGACTGGAAGTCGGCAAGGGCTGACAAGGTGTGCGTTCCGGCAACGCCATCAATCGAGCCCGGGTGAAAATTGAGATAGGTGAGATAGAGCTGGGCGGCGCGTACATTCAGGTCAGGAAGACCGCTGACGGAATACTTCTGGAACTCACCATTCAAGCGAATGTCATAGCGGTTGATGGCGTAATTGGCGCCGTTGTAGCCGCGGGCGAAGGACGCCCAATCGTGCGCTTGTAGCGGACCGTTTAATCGCGAACTAACCAGGAAATTACCCATAGCGGCGAGTTGTTGATCTTCGGACTGCGACATAGCCGCGACCATCTGTTCCACGTCGGTGAATCCTGCCAGGGCATAATTCTCGCCCATGATCTGCCCGATGCCCCAGGAACAACTCTGCAATGCAGCAGTCCGATCCTTGGCGATGGCAAGTGCGAGCCGGTCATATTGGTGCGCTCCGGATGGACCGTATCCGCCGGGGGTGGGATCGCTGATATCTCCGTCGTCGTATTGGCCCTGCGTCAGGCGGTGGAAGATATGGCGCTCATAGAGTATTTGCGGCCGGAGATCGGGCAGGTATCCGCAGCCCGAGGTTTCGACGGCCAGTACGGTCCAGATCTCAGGCGCGTGTACGCCCAGCTTCTGGCTAACTGCGCCCAGGCCATCCGTAGAGAGTGCCAAGGCAGTTCCTTGAAATTGAAGTAGCGGCATAGTCATCGTCCTCCTTGGATGCGGTGCTCATCACTTTACCCCCGAGAAGGCCTGCGGTCCAGTTCTTCGATTCTCGCGAAGATCCCCGGTGTCGAGTTCTGCTTCGCGAGCCGGCTCGTGATGTCCACGAGGCCTATCGGGGTATATACCCTGAAAAATGCGTTTTCCGCCTAAATCTATGAATTGATTGGGTCAGAAAAAGAGATACCCACGTAAAATATCCCTTTTAAAGGACTTATCTGAGGGATACCCGGGCGCTCAACAAATTGGGCCGCATGGTAAGTTTCTTACCCTCTACTTCCATGATAGCTGCTCGCATAGGGTAAACCCGCCAAATTTGCAAAAATATATTTGCTTTGAGGGCAATAAGTTGCGAGGAATCGGCTGGTTTCGGGGGCTTGACAAGAATCTGCTGATTAGCGGAGACGTGCCCGAAGCGGAGGCGACCTGGCCAGTTTCATTTCGAAGGCGACTTTGGGTTCTGACAATCGCCGCTGCGAAATTGCGGGCATACCCTATCCGACTTGTTCCGAGGTTTGTCTTGCGGTGGCCTCCTCTGGGGAGTATGCCTCAAGCGCAGTCGTTCGGTCGGTCAATTCGACATACGAGTGTCCAATCTCAGCCGCAATCTGCGGCCACAGATAACGCTCCCGAACTCGGGCTTGCGCATTTCTCCCCGCTACCGATCGGGCTCGCGGGTCGGAGAGCAGAAACCGTAACATACGCGCCAGGTCGGTGGCATCTCCGGGTTGGAAAGTGAAGCCGGTACCGTCGATCACCTCGCGGTTTTCAGGGATATTGCTGGTGAGCACACAGACCGCGGCGCCCATCGCATCCAAAAGAGCCAGCGAGAGACCTTCCAAGTCGGACGGCAGGACAAACAGCGCGGCATTGGTAAGCAATTCATCCAAAGCCGCGCCGTGAACCCAGTCGAGGAAGACCACCTGTTCGCTCTGATGTTTACGCAATTGATCAACGTAGGCGCTGGTGTAACTCGATCCGCCGGCAAGCACCAGCTTGGCGGAGGTGTGGAGCTTCTCGTAAGCCTCGATCAGCAAATGGCAATTTTTTTCGGGAGAGAATCTGCCTAGAAACAGAATGTAATTGTCCGGTTCGAGCCCCCACTCCGGCATTTGCGAAGGAGCCACTCGTTTGCGGATCGTAGACCCATTGGGTACGTAGGTGGTCCCGACTCCATAAGCTGTCTGATAGTGCCGCTGCAGGGTCTGGGACACGACCATGGTGCAGTTCGGCAGCCGCGCCGAAGCGACTTCTCCGAGACGGAGAGTGAAGGAGGCAAAGCGCCCCCACTTCTTGCGTTGCCAATCTTGTCCCTGAACCGTGACCACCGTCTTCATCCCCACTAAGCGTGGAAAGAACGAAAACAGCGCCGGACCTTGGGCATGGTAGTGCACAATGTCGCAGCCGCTGAACATTACATGGACTGTGCTCAGCCAAGTATGCACGAAGGTCTCAAGGTGCTTTGAGCGGAAGGTGGGCAGGCGCACCAACCGCATGCCTTCGTACGTCGGCCGGGCGGGCGTAAAGTAACTGCGGCAATACACCGTGACGTCGTGGCCCATTTCCACCAAACGTTTGCCGACTTCCTCGTAGTAGGTTTCGATCCCACTGTATTTTGAAACTAGGCCGCGTCCACCGATAAAGGCCACGCGCAGCGGCGGAGCGGTAGCGGGGAGGGCTATGGCTTTCTTGGCTTTCCCGGGCCATGGCCTCATTTGGGTGTATAGGCGCATTAACGCGTGATAGTGAGCTTCGGGGGAGTGCTGGGCTTCCACGAATCTGCGCCCGGTAACGCCCATCTGGGCGGTCAACTCCGGCCGCTCCACGAGAAAGGAGATGGCCTTCCCTAGTTGCTCCACATTGCCCGGCGGATACAGAAGTCCGGTCTCGCCCTGATCGATCAGTTCGCGCCGTGAACCCAGGTCCGACGCGACCACCGAGCGTCCCCATGCGTAGGATTCGAGAATGGTCTTGCCCAGAGTTTCGTAAGCTCGTGAGGGCAACACGGTGAAGCGTGCCGCGGCGATCATGTAGTCCAAGACTTTGCCGCCCACGTGGCCAGCAAACTTCACATTGGTCAGGCACAGCTCACGAGCCAGACTTTCCAGTTCGGGTCTCAGCGGACCATCGCCGGCGATTAGCAGCTGCACCTGCGGCAGATATTTCATGGCCCGCAAAAGGTCAGCGACTCCCTTTTCCGGCGAGAGGCGGCCGAAGTAGAGAATGGGCGCGTTGGGTGCAGCATTCGGCGGAATTTGCGCTGGCAACCTCTGGAAATGAGGAAGCACCGTAATCTTTTGTGCGTTGAAGCCATTTTGCACAAGTTTTTCCTTGGCGAAACTGCTGGGGGCGAGGAAATGATCGACGCATTTCTGGTAGGTTCCCAACCAGCGATGGAAATAGGCCTCGGCCATCAGCAACCACGCGGAACCAGGTGGGCCGGTGTAACAGCCTGCGGTGAGAACGTGGCGGAAATGTCCGCCACGACAGCGCTGGCACGGTTGTCCTTTCGCGACCATGTTGTAGGTGGGGCAGAGCAGCTTGAAATCATTCAAATGATAGAGCACGGGCACGCCCTGCGCCTTCAGCTCCCAAAGAATGGATGGAGACAGATGGTGATAAATGTTGCGCACATGGGCGACGTCCGGACGAAATGCGGCGATGACCTGCCGCAGCCGCCGGCGGGCGTCAGTGGAATAGATGGCGTGGGCTGCGAGTTTGGCGCGCGCAAACCATCCTTGGCCGGGGCTCTTGAAATCGATGTGGGGCAAGAAATACTCATCGTAGGGTGTGGGCGCGCCACGAGGATCCGCCATCGAAAAAAGGGCGACTTCGTGTCCCTGAGCTCTCATTAATTCCATGAGCTCGAACATGTATACCTCAGTGCCGCTAAAGGGGAAGTTGTATTTATTGCAGAATAGGATTCTCATAGGAATGGCACTCCACGGTTCGGCTGATGTGCGCAGGGCTAAGGTGCTTAAGAAGAAGAGTGCAGAAGGCCGCGAGGTTTTTTTCGCGATTGAAATGCTGAAGCACGTGCTGGCGGGCGGCCCGGCCAAGTGGGCCGAAAGAGGCTGGGGAGTCGTGGACCACCTCTACTCGCGCGACAAAGTCTTCCAGCGAGCCCGGGCGATAGAGAAAACCATTCTTGCCGTCCAGTACCAGTTCCGGAATGCCGGTGATCGCCGGTGCCAGCACAGGCTTGCCGCGAGCCATCGCTTCCATGAGGACCAGCGGAATACCCTCACTGCGACTGGTGAGCACGACCAGTTCAGCACGTGCGTAGTAGGCTTCGAGATGCGGACGCGACAAGTGGCCAACCAGCCGGACCTCGGCTGCAAGATCCAAGTCCCTCACCAGCGCTTCGATGGATGCACGCTGCGGACCGTCGCCAGCAATCACGCACGCGAAGGGGATCTTGCGGTCCTTCAGCAGGCGGCAGGCTCGAACCAGGAAAGCGTGGTCTTTGACCGGATGCAAGCGGCCGACCGCAAGCATAACCAGCCGGGGGTTTTTGCGGGAAGGTTGCGAAGCAGGAAGGTCGCGTGTGCCGGGATCAACTCCCATGCGGCGCACCACGACTTTGTCTGATGGGACCGCAGGATGGCGTTGGAGAATATGTTGCCGATTGAATTCAGAGATGGTCACGCAAAACTTGCAGTATTTCAGTTTTGTATCGAGATACGCAGGGTGTAACAGCAGATCCGATCCATGCAGGGTCATGCTGAATTCGATTCCCAGGAAGCGGGCCGCCACCATGGCAATCCACGATGCGAAATATCCGTGGTGCACGTGGATGTGTTCTGCACCCAGTCTCTCGATCAGAAGTGCGTAGTAAACTCCAAGCCAGGTATGCAGCAAAGTGTGCAGCCGCCGTCCAACAGGCTCGCTTCCCTGCAACAGCGCGCGACGATAGAAGTCCTTGAGCGTAGGAAACTTCACGAAGCACAGGACCGAGGCGTAGATTGATAGCTTGACCTGGAGCTTTTGCAGGTAGAGGGTTTCGGCTGCAAAGGCTCTCAGTTCGGAATCAAGAGCAGTTGTGTCATGGCGCGCACTACATGGGATCACGGTGACTCCGCGTCGGCGGAGTTCCTGAATCTCCTGCGCGACATATGGCTCAACCGGAGAAGGAAATTGATTCGCGAGGTAAGCGACGGTCGGCATCAACGCGCCAAACGGCCAGGTGCGACTTCCAGGTTGCGGCGGTTTTGTGCGACCAGCAAGCCGGCCATCGTGAATAAGAACCCATTCACGAATTGGTAATTCATGACCACAAACGCGCCGTTTAGCAGGTACACTCCCAGCAGCAATGGCCATAGTGCCCGGAACTGTTGATCCAAGAAACCGCTGTCCACGCGCGAGCTGGGTCGGTTCCGGCTTCGACCGAGCTTAAAGAGATCAACCACAATCCACAGATAGAGCAGCAATCCCACCAGCCCGTATTGGACGACGATCTCAAGATAGGTGTTGTGAAAGAAGAACTGTTCCTGGTGAAAATCGCTGATCCTCTTGGAGAGCTCGGTCTGCATATCGGCCGCACCCCATCCGGCAAGCGGCTTCTTTAAGAACATCTCCCAACCGGCTTGATAGATAGCCATCCGGAATATCACGGGTCCGCGTTCTTCCAGCCGATCGTTTAGCGAAGCATTGCGATCGGCAAAAGCGACGACCGCGGCGAGTCCCATGCTGCCAGCGAGTACGAGGCCCAGGCAGGCGCGCCGCAGTCGCCGGCTTGGAGAAAAGAAAAGCAACCCGAGAATTGACAAGGCAAAAGACAGCCAGACGGCGCGGGTCTTGGTGGCAACGATCGCCAGCGGCAATGCGACCAGGAACAGAAGTGCCAACATTCCCCGCAGGCGCTTGCGCCGGAATGAATTCAAGGCAAGCAGGCCGAGCAAATTTAGAGCAACGCCGTTGGCCACGGCCTGCAAGAAGGGTCCGCGCGCGCGGTCGGCATGATAGCCCAGACCCTCGTCCAGAATGTAGCGGGGAAAGATGAATTGCTTGGCATCGATCATGAAGAATATGGCGGTAAGGCTGAGGTATCCCAGCACGATCAATGAGAACGTCTCGAACCTTCGCAGAGATCGAGCGTCATCAAAGATGTAGGCTGCCAGCTGATACAGGATGAACGGCACCAGCCATTTGGCCGCAAACAAACTCCAGGTCACAGCGTCATTGGGTTGCGAAACGACGCCGTAAAATGCCAGCAGAAGGAGGGCCAGCATGGGCCATGTCACCGGGGCGCGGAACTGCAGCGGCTGCCGCAGCACACAGGCGCGCAGGAGCACTACGAGAACCAGGAGCCCAAAGGCGAAGCGATCAAGGGAATGGAAGTTGAAGTCTGGGGGATGGAAAAGCATCAGTGCCAGGGTAGCCAAGAAGAGTAGCGACGGTGCCACGATCAAAGCGTGCAACGGTCGGAAAGCACCGCCGATTGCCCATGCGAGGGCGTTGGTGCCAGGAATTCGAGTCGGATATGCGGTTGAGGACATCGTTACACGCCGCTTCCGTGCAGAACCACGGAAACCGTCTTGTACAGAATCTGGAAGTCCCTCCAGAGGGTCCAGCTTCTTATGTATTCCAGATCGAGAGCCAGGCCGCGCTCAAACGATGGATCGCGCCGCGCCGTGACTTGCCACAACCCGGTAAGTCCCGGGGGCACGCCCAAACGCGGCAGATCACCCAAGTCGTAGCGCTCGAAATCGTCGAGCGGATGGGGTCGCGGTCCCACCAAACTCATTTCACCGCGCACCACATTCCAGAGCTGGGGCAACTCGTCCAGGCTGTAACGACGGAGAAATCGTCCGGCACGCGTGATTCTGGGATCGTTGGCCATTTTGAAGAATGGCCCTTGGCGCTGGTTGTGCGCGCGCAGGTGCTCTTTCAGTTTGTCCGCATCGCGGCTCATGGTACGGAACTTGTGGCATCGGAAACGCCTTCCCTTTAACCCTACCCGCTGTGCTTGGTAAAGGATTGGCCCCCGTGATTCCAACTTGATTACCAGCGCAATGATGGTCAGCAAAGGAGTGGCGAATGCCAAGGCAGCAGCAGCAGTCACGGCATCGACGGTGCGCTTGAGGAATAAACAAAAGGTTGGCATTCGTTCTTCGCGCAAGGTCAGGACAGGTATGTTGCCGACCTTCTCGAAAACCAGGGGGTCGTCCGGCTCAAATCCGAAGAGGTCGGGAACCACTTTGACATCGATCTGGTTGCGCCGCGCCTCCCGAATGACCCGCCGCGCTACGTCGGGATGCTGCGGAGCGGTAAGAATAATTTCATCCACGAAATCGGTGCGCACGATGCGAGCGAGATCTTCTACTCGGCCCTTTACTTCGCTGCCGACCGGTTCATCTTGGTCAAGAAAACCCAGCACCACATGCCTGCCCGTAAGGTCCTGACTCATGTGAGCGGCGAGTTCGCGGCCGAGCTTTCCCGCTCCTATGATCAGCACGTTCCGTACCCCGCGTCCGCTCTGCGCCGGTTGCGCCGGTAGGCGTCGCCAGTGATTCCTCCAGGCGAGCATGATCAGGAAATTCAGGGGCGCACTGGCCGCCAGGGTTGTGAGAGAAATCAGGTGAGGTCCCGACCATCTAACCGCAACGATAACTAGAGCCGCCGACCAAAAGGCGACTTTGGCGAGGACCAATCGTTCCCGCTGCGGTACTTGAACGGTTTCGGAGTGATAGAGGCGTTCGGAGAAGCCCAGCAAGGTAAACAGGGCTCCGTAGAGCAACAGCAATCCCGGCCCCGCGATGGGAAACGGTTGGGGACGAAGCAGGGCCGCGGGGTCGTGGTGGACTGCGAACTCTAGAAGTACGATGAGTTGGCCAACCGCCGCAAAGCCGAAGATGATTAGGAGAAAGTCCGCGCTTACCTGCCGGGCAAGATTCCAGCGCTGCCCGTGAACCGAAGGGCTTGGCAGCAGAGTCTCCGCAAGGACCGCAAAAATATTACGCTTCCTGGATCCTCCAAGGCCATCTGGACCCTGCCATTCCCAGAATCGCCCATCCACGGTGGCAGAAGAGACTTTTTTCCGAGCAAGGCTGTCGATCGATGCTTGCGCTCCGGGAATCAGGCGGGAGGGAGACGCAAATTTGCGGATCGGGGTTACGGGCCTAATTGTTAGGGGGGAACGCACTTCAGATCATTTCTAGTTCGTATCCTTCTATAGTGATGGCGACAGCGCGTTGGATGGATTCAATGGAGATCACCAGATTCTTGTCTCCGCGCTGTTCCAGAATGCCTTCCAGACCATCGAGGCAGCCGCCTCGAATCCTTACTTGTTGTCCGACCTTGAGGAAAGCGTGCAGGGAACAGGGGGCCTTCCGAGAAAGGAGCTTCTGCAGATCTTCAATTTGCTTGGCCGGAATCGGAATTGCTACTCCTCTGAACTTGATCAATCCAATGATGCCTTCGGTATGCAGGAGTTCGATGCGCAGACCAGCTGACAAATCGAAGCGCGCGAAAGTGTAGCCGGAGAAGAGTGGAATATACACGGGCTGACGGCGATCGCTCCAGCGGTGGAGTTCTTCGAGCAACGGCAGGAATGTCTGCAGGCCTTTGCGTTGAAGTTGCGCCGTTACTTTTCTTTCAAAGCGGTACCGGGTTTGAATCGAATACCACTGTGCGGTTTGTATGCTGAGTGGTACGGAAAGATTGAGTGCTGCTGTCATCAAGACGATTCTTTGAACGCGGCTCCGCTAATTGAGTCCCGACTGATTTTTAGTCTGTTTCGCACGAAGTTTCTCAGTTGCCTCCGACAAGGATTCTGGTTGCCCGGACATTTGTCTCAAACAATCTGTGACCCTTTACAATAGATCCTCATTTCGCCAGCATTGAGTGTAGGTTCCTACAACTTTCTGTAGATTGCCTCCGGGATTGGAAATGTCCGTTCGCTGAGCACCGCTCCCAACAGACGAGCATTGGCCGCGTGCAATCTTTCTTTCACCTTTTGTGCGGCCACTCGCCGGGTCGAGTTTGCCTCCAGAACCAGCACCATGCCGTCACATAGACTGCCCAGCAATGCTGCCTCGCTGCCGGCCCCGGCCGGCGGCCCGTAGAGTACGGTGTAGTCGAATGTCTGGCGCAGTTCCTTTAATCGATCGCGCAGCCAGGGGCCTGACAAGCCGTCTTCGTTTTCTCCGAGAAAGACTTTCCTGGGGACGAGCCACAGTTCGTTGGAGAGCCGGCGGGACGAGTCTCGCCGGGCGGATTCTTGATTGGAAAAAAGGTCGAGGCCGTTCTTCTCGAGAGCTGGTTCCAATCCAGGACTATTGAGATTTGCCTCTACCAAGCAAGTCGTTCCCGAGACTTGTGCGGATAGTGCCAGACCGACTTGCATGCAGATCGCGCTGATATCAGTTTCCGGGTCGACTGGGCTGAAAATTACTTGACGCGCAGGCTTCGGCCATCCCGGAAGAAATACCTGCCGTACCAAGCCGCGGATCTGCTCCTCGGCGAAAGCATCGGGATCCCAAGCTGCAGGCCCGAGTGGGTGCGATTCTTCGCGTTCAATTTCGATGGTTCCTGGTTCACAGACGTCGCCCAATGTCTGCGGCAACAGATCGACAAATGTGCTCATTGGTCCTTTCCTCAAGCAAATACTTCTGCCCCGCCGATTTCCCGCCTTGCCTCATAGCGAGGTAAGGTTCGTAGGGAACCGAAATCAAGACGACGGCGCATGTAGAACCAGTAAAGGCTGCAATTACCGTGGCCTATGATGTACATCCACTTTTAAACTCCAGTTCATGCGGTCTTTACTCATCTAAGATCCGCACTTTCTCTATCCGTTCATACGAGGCAACGAGGCCAGCACCGGACTGCCCAAAAAGGCAACGATTTCGTCCGGAGTTCGAAACGCTGGATTCAGGTAATCGGTAACAAAAGCCAGGGTGATGCTCAACGTAGTTGCGCACAGCAGGCCGATGAATCCGAAACCCAGTCCGGAGAGCTGAGGGAGTGCTGGGACCGTGGCTTGTTCGGCGATAGTTACATTCAGAATGCCGCCCTGGTCCAGCGCATCTCCAATTCTTGCCTCCTCCCGCTTGTTCAGGTACAGCAGGTATTTTTCTTCGGTCGCCTTGAGATCGTGCAACAGCTGCTCCTGCTCGATGGCGTGATCGCCCAGTTCGCTCGCCGCTTGCCGGTAGTGGGCCAGCAGCGCGTTCTCGGCCAAGGCATGTGCGCTCATTGCATTCAGTTCGACTTGCGTCTTTAACAACTCTGCCTTTGCCCATTCGTGATCTGGATCCTGGTCGCTTGTGCGCTCCCGGATCGGCGCCTGATCCTCAGCCGCGATGGAAGCCCTGGTTTCCGCAATCTCCTGCTCTATCTCTTGGACTGGGCGGTAGGATGGCTCGTATTTGGCAAGCAGTTCGGTCCGGTTCAGTTGCAGCTCGAGCAGCCGAGCTTTCATCTTTTCCATGAGCTCAGGGTTGTCGGAGTCACGAATCTGAGTGGTGATTCGCTCGGGCAACGAGCCCAGTTTCTTCTCCAGAATGCGAGCGCGCTCCAAGGTCGCGGCGATCGCTACTTGGGTTTGACGAGCGTCCGCATCCGCTTCGCTCAGCTTTTGCAGCGCCATATCGCGTTCGAGAGCGGCTGAAGTCACGCCTTGGTCGGACCCGAATCTCATCAATTGCAATTCTGCTTCCTCTAGACCACTGCGCGCCTGGACCACTTGCTGATCAAAAAACTTGAACTCTCCCGAGGGACGGTGCAGCTGTTCATGGCGCTCGAGATACGCGGCGGCCAGGGAATGCAGCACGTTGGCCGCCTGGGCCGGGTCAGAAGATTTGTAGCTCACGGTGATCAGCGTGGCTTTTCGTACCGGTTCGACGGTCAGCCGCTTATTGATCCGGCGCACCGCCCGAGCCAATTGTCTCTGTTCGTTGTCACCCAAGAGGCTCCACAACCAGGAGTGTCCTTCGGAAATCAGGCCGGAATGCCGCACCACTGTGCGCAAGATTTCGTCGTCGTGCAGCAGTTCCACTTCGGAGTTCAGTTCCTCCTCGGTCACCCCTTCGCGCTCGAATTCCGCCTGGCTCGGCGTCGATGTAACCACAGGATCGACGCGGCCCCGCCGCACCAACACTTTCATTTCTGATTGATAAGAAGGGGCGATCAAGCCATAGAGAACAACCGCGAGGAAGATTCCCGCAAACGAGAACAGCGCGATCCGGCGTTGTCGAAATACTACAGCCAGCAAGTCGCGGAGGGTGGGGGAGGGCACGCGCGCCGATCTCGGGATGAGTCTAAGTTCCTCCGACATATGAAAGTCCAAATGGTCATTTCTGGTTCTGTTGCGTCGTAATTGCCGGGGATTCGCCCCGATTGTTGCCCACAGCTCCTTCTAAAACTGGGTCGGACTCGCGTACATGCTCAAGCTGGATGTCGGCAAGTACTGTTTGATCTTGGAAATCAGATTTTGCGGCACAAATAAAAAATCGCCAGTCCTGAGATGGATGTCTTCCGCCAAATTTCGCGATTCCAGCATTGCCTTAACGTCCAGCAGGCGAGACTCGACGAGGTCGTCGGAAACCCGCCGAAACAGCACGATCTGAGAGTGTTTGGCTCGTGCCGTCAAACCTCCGGCGATGGCGACGGCTTCCGTGACCCGGGTGTCAGAGCGCAATTCGTATTTGGCCGGACGGTTAACCTCGCCGCCGACGATGAAATACGGCTTATCGAAATCCTTAAGCACGATCGTGACCTCGGGATCATGCAACACGCCGGCGTATGCTCCGCCAACGGCTGCTTGCAACTCGGGAACGGTTACGCCTTCGGCGGGCAACTGCTTCACGCCTCTCAAGGCAATGTAACCATCCGGCTGCACACTCACGGTTTGGTCGAATTCCGGAGAGAAGGTGAAAGAAATCGTCACTACATCACTCTTGCAAAGCCGGTAGAGCGGACGGCGTACCCCCGTCAGGGCTGGACTCCACGCGCCGTCCGCCACACCGGATTTCGTGGTTACCGCTGACCCGGTCTGTTCAACAGCCACGCTTGGCTGCTGCTCTTGAGCCACGGCCGCCACCAAGCCCTGCTGCATGAGGCAGCAGGTGAGAGCGAGAACGCAATAGACCACGCTATGGTTAGTCTTCATTTTCCGTTCAGGCCTCGACTTGCTACCGAGGAACTGCAACCTTTCTATTTAGGAGTGTCGAACCTCTTGACCTTACCGTGGAGGCCCGGAGTTGACAAGACATGGGAAGTATCGTCCACAAAGGTATGCGGTTGAGACGACGGCTGATGTCCGCCCGGCCCGGCTCTTTACTAACAAGGAGCCGTCCCTCGATGGGCTTTACAGAAGACAAGAGGTCTCAGGTCTCCCCCTCACGGGAAGGTAGTCAGCTACTACTTTGGTTGCTTCCACCAAAGTGGACTTGACGAGGGCTTCACGACTAGTTTGTGACCCAGCGCGATCCCTCCCACACGCAAGTTACAGCCAACGGCTACCATCAACTACGCGGCAGTGCAATATCGGGAAAGCGCCGATTCGTCGCGGGTTCTCCCAAAGTTTTCCACACAAATAAGTCTCGCTAGGACGTGGGAATGTCACAGCGTTCACGTCGCCTCAGCTTCTATCATTAACGAGCTAGTTATAACGTGAATGTGAGTTTATGGAATCCGCACGCGTTGCCCCTTCGAGTACGATCGGCGTTCTGGTCGCCGATTCCAATCAAATGCAGTGCCAACTGCTGGTGAGCGCGCTACGCCGGCGGCCGGAATTTCGCGTACGTTCTTGCGGCGTAGATATGAACGTCATCCTGGGCGCTATCGCGGACTTCCCCGTCGATGTAATCCTCATGAATGCCGATCACCCCCAACTCGCCGGTCAGGATATGGCCAACGTTCGCCGCCTGCATCTGGCTCATCCGCACATCGCCAAGGTTCTGGTGCTGGGCGAATCGAGTCATGACTCAGTGGTGAATGCCTTCCGCTCCGGGGTCAAGGGGCTGTTCTGCTTTGCCGACTATCCGTTCCGGTTGCTATGCAAGTGCATCCAGAGTGTTCATCAGGGGCAAGTGTGGGCCAATAGTGAGCAATTGCAGTGCCTGCTCGAGACTGTAACCCAGGTACCTTCTTTGCGCATGGTGAATGCACGTGGAATCACGCTACTCACGCCTCGCGAGGAGCAAGTTGTGGCCCTGGTCGCGGATGGACTCAGCAATCGCGAAGTGGCCCGGGAACTCGGACTCAGCGAGCACACCGTGAAAAAATACCTGTTCCACATCTTCGATAAGCTAGGGATCTCCAGCCGGGTCGAACTCGTGCTCTACGCGGTGAACCACGGCGGCGCCCGGCAAGCGGAGTGGATCGCGGGTGGGGGATGACAACAAGACTCGCCAAACTTCGAGCGATCTGAGGTTTGGCACGATGCTTCTTGGTAAAGCCAGTGGCCGGGCCTTTCCCGTCTTAGAGGATTAGGGGTTTGAAACCGTCGCCGAAGCCCTGTATAAATGCGGGGAACCCATCTTCGTGCCCGACCTCCGACCCAACTCCCGGCGCTGGACCGTGATTGCCTCCGGCTTGCTCTCTTGCGGGCTAGGTGTAGTAGTCTTATACACCAAGCGCAGCGCCTTCTTTAGCCCATTGGCGGTGGTGGTTGTGGCTGCGATTGGACTGGCGGCGGTGCTTCTGCAACTCCGCTACTACAATCGTGAGCACCGCATTCCCGTACACACGCCGATGTGGCTGAACGTCCTCGGAGTTTTGTTCGCCCTGACGGCGCTGCTCTCTGATTTCCTGGGTTTGAGTTGGCAGTTGGCCCAGGTCATGGGCCTGGGGGCCGTGAGCAGCTTCGCGATCAGCAGTGCCATGATTCTGCACGCTTTTCGCAAACACCGGATGAAGTCCAAGGGAGACGAGGAGCAGTCCTCAGTTTCCCCGGAAGTCCACCGCTAACGTAGTCTTCACGGGCACTGCCCGACCGTTTATCAGATAAGGCTGGAAACGCCACCACTTCACCGCATCGACCGCTGGCGTTGTGAGTTCGTCAGGGCCGCTGACGGGACGGACGTCGAGCACAGTTCCATCCGATCCGATGGTCATGTCGAGCACTACGACGCCTTGTATGTTCGCTAGTCTCGCAGCCTCAGGATAAATCGGCTCGATCTTATGGGTTAACCGTCTTTCCATCACTTCCGCGGGAACCAAGGCAGGCGGTTGTTGCGATGGCACCTTGGTTGCCGGAAGCTGCGATTCCAGTTCGCCCCATGCCTGGTGCCAGTGCCACCAGCCGAGGACGCTTAGCAGAAGCATCGCGGCAAATGCTACCCACGCGGCGCGCTGGAGCATCCCACTAGAACTCTTTTGACCCGCAATCGAGGGTCGCAATGCGGACGCCGGCGGGGGGGTGGAGGATTGAGTACCAGCAACCGGTGACGATGCGGTGGGATTTGCGACGGACTTTTTTCGCGTCCAGTGTTCGATCAGCGTCCGTTGTTCCGAAGTCAGGCTTACAAACTCAAGACCACAGTGGAGCAGCGCCTGATAGCGTACGATGGCCTTTAAGCGGAACGGTCCCCCGGCATCAGGCAAGCGAAACTCAATGCCCACGGAATCGCCTGGATGAAGCTCCCCGGCCAACACCAAGCCGAGGCCGAGTTCCCCGAGGGTGACCGCACGCCCGGGAATGGAGTAGGGAATTCCCGAACGCAACACCGTGACATCTGCCGCAACGCCCAAGGAAAAGCGAGGCACGCGGCGAGTGTTGGTAACCCCTCGAACCGGTGCTTGCGTCGCTGCGGCACTCATGGCTTAACCTCTGCCTGCACTAGCACACTCCGCTTCGTCTTCAGTCGAAGGCGCAATCAGGATGATTCGGCCAGAGTTATTGGGTGGAGTATAGCATTGCTGCAGCGGCAGGGTTTCTCGGGGCGGCGGAGAATACTCTCTGTTTCCGGCCGCTCCTCGGTGCTGAACTAGGGCGTCACCTTGAACACGACGCCAAAGTTGGAATCGCCGCCGACGTTGGTTGTGCCGTAAAGATTGCCAGCACCGCCTCGAATCAAATCTCCGTAGGGAGATCCCCCGTCTGTTCCGCCAGTGAAACCGTACAGCACCGTCTCCGTGCCAGTTGCATCCAGCTTGAACACCACTCCGCCTCCCAAAGCGCCGCCGAAAGTGGTGGTGCCATAAAGATTGCCCGCTCCGTCCTGAATCAAACCTGCCCAGGGATTTCCTCCGTCCGTCGCGCCGGTGAAGGAGAAGAGCACACTGAATGTCTGTGCTTGTGCGAATGGATTTACAAGGAGCGCTGCCCCGAGCACCACGGCGAATGCCAATGCGACCCGCGATGCCCGCCAGATCGACGGCAACCACCCTCGAGGCTGCTCAGACTGCAGGGGGCTCGTCATGGCAGTCCTCCGTCTTACTTTATTGCTCTTTAGACTTCGCGGATGGAGCAATGCTGCCCACACCGACGTCACGGCCAGCGCTTCGCCGTGTCTTCCCAGCCTGCAGCGCGGGCCGGTTGTGGGCTCGCATTGACTGCGGCTTGCGGGATGCGGATAGGCTGCTGTGCTGTGGTGGGACTGGCTAATGTGGGCTTATTGCTGGCGGCTTCCAGCGCCGACTCCTTGTCGTCGGACAACAACGGCGCCGCCACCCGCAAGGCTTCAACTTCCTTCTCCAACCGCGCCAATTCGAGTTCCTTCTGCCTCAGAACCTCATAGACATTCTTCATACCTGGGTCCCCTCATCGAGTGTCTCAGTGAAGCATTTGGCCGCACTTTAACAGGTATGCGGCTTTTGTCAAGGAAGATCACCTTCCAAAGCAGCGGCTCCGCTCGCTGAAACCGGCGCTCCCGTTGCTTCAATTGCCTGTCATACCCGCGCAGTGTGGACGCATCCTTTGGGGGCAAGATGCGGGCGAACAAGCAGAACCGCGCACCTTGTCGCCCTGATTGCTTACTTTAAAGTGCCCCCCCTGTAAAGACAAGCAGTTATTTGCCGCAAGGTCAAGAGCCGAGCACCATTCACGCCCTCACTCGTGCCCGCAGGGGAATCTGTCATGCGGTTCAAAATGGGCGACTGGCATGCGGATTCCAGCCGGCAGCGTTCGTCCGTATTAGTCTTCAAGCGAGAGATATTGTTCCGGGGTGGGGAAAGCTTTTTGCTTTCCCCATCTCCGGTTGGCGACCAGTAGACAAGCTTCCCTCATGCATTGTGGAAGTGGCGCGAAGGAAACTGATCTGGCGGCCAATCCTGTTTCGTTAACTCTCTCGCTCCTCGGAGCTCGATTATTTTCAAATTCCACCTGCGGCTCCTTGGACCGGGTGGACTTGGTGGCGCTCAAATCAACCAGGCCCGGAGGAAGAGAAGGAGCCGCCGCCGTTTCAATAAGCCCAAACTGCTATGTCACTGTGAAGTTAGTTGCGCTGGTCGCGGTCCCGCCCGGAGTGGTTGCTTGGATCTTGCCGGTTTTCGCGGTGCCCGGGACGAGTGCCTGCACCTCCGAATCATTGATTACCTGGAAGCTAGTTGCGACGCCGCCGCCAAACGTCACTTTTGTCGTGCCGGTGAAGGTGGTTCCTTTGATCGTCACCAGTGTTCCGACTGGGCCGCTGGTTGGGCTGAAGCTTATGATCTTCGGCTCGACGGTAAACGTTCCCGCAGAGCAAACCGTTCCTCCAGCCGTGGTGATGCAGATCTTCTGCCCGTTTTTTGCGCCGCCGGGCACGATTGCCGACACCTCGGAATCGTTGATGACCTTGAAGGTGGCTGCCTTGCCGCCGATGGTCACGTTGGCAGTCTGGGTGAGGCTGACACCGTTGATCTCCACCTTAATCCCCACAGCACCGCTGATGGGTGCAAAACTCCTAATCTGCGGCCTGACCCGGAAGATCTCGCTGCTCTTGTAACTCGTAGTAAACGTGGTTACGGTTACGATCCCGGTGAGTGCCCCGGTGGGGACCGTCGCCGTCATGTAGGTGTCGGAGGCGTTGTTGAAAGTCGCCGCAACTCCGTCAAACGAAACGCCCGTCGCTCCGGTGAAACCCTGGCCAAGGATGTCGATGGTATCGCCGACCTTGCCATAGTCGGGCAGTAGTTCGACGAACGGCTTGAGTCCGACAGACAGGCTGAAGACCGTGCCCTGATTGGTGGCCCCGCCGGCGGATGTCAATCCGTAGAAGGTCCCGCTGGTGCCTTTAAAAAGTCCGGCGGGATTGGTGCCGTCAGTGCCTTGAAAGTTGTAGACCACGGTCAGCTTGCCCGCTGGGGTGATTTTGTAGACGGTGCCACAGCGTCCTTCGCAACCCGTCCCACCGTTTGACGTTGTCCCATAGAGGTTTCCGTCGGTGGTTTGTATCAGGGCAGTGAAGGGGTAGGCACCGTCAGTACAGCTAGCAAGGGAGCAAAAGCTGTAAATCGAGGTAAAGCTGCCAGAGGGAGTGATTTTGAAGGCAGAGCCTGCGGTCGAGTCGTCGCCCTCGGTTGTTCCGTACAAGTTCCCGTCCGTGGCTTGCACCAGTCCAGCGTAAGGGTTGATCCCGTCTTTGCAGGCGGTCACCGAACAAAAGGCGTAAAGCGTGGTCACGACCCCCTTCGGGGTCATCTTAAAGACCGTGCCGGCGCTGTGGGCCCCACCTGACTCGGCGGTCCCATAGAAGTTCCCGTCGGTGCCTTGCACCAGTCCGGCAAACGGGTAGGTTCCGTCAAGACAGGTTCCCGTGCAGAAATCGTGAAGCTTGGTGTACGTGCCACCCGGGGTGATCTTGAACGCGACGCCGCCGCCGTGGCACCCGCCGCAACCGCCGGTTCCGCCGTGTACGGTCGTCCCGTAGAAGTTCCCGTCGGTACCCTGGATCAACGCACTGTTGGGATCGAAGCCGTCAGGACAGTTTGTTCCATGGCAAAAACTGTACAGCGTGGTCAGCTTTCCCGCCGGAGTGATTTCAAAGATCGAGCCCAACCCTGCGGCTCCGCCGCCGGTGGTTGTCCCATAGAAGTTTCCGTTGGCGACCAGAAGCAGCGCTGCTGCCGGGTAGGCGCCATCCGTGCAGTTGGATTGAGAGCAAAAACTGTACAGCGTAGTGAGCTTGCCTCCCGGGGTAATTTTGAAGATCGTGCCGTAGGGCGGATGAGCGCCGCCGTATTCTGTTATCCCGTATAAGTTGCCATCAAGGCCTTGGACGACACTCCCAACCCCGTTGAGGCCGTCGGTGTCGTCGAAGCTGATCAGGCTTTTGAACTTGGTTGCCGCTGGCGAGGCAATTGCCGTTGCGCTTGCTGCAAGCATGACCAGTACTGCAAGTCTCTGGATTAGCCGGACAAAACTGCAATTCATAAGATTCTCCTGGATTCAAATGTGTGCTGCGGAAATCGATTGCGTGTGGAGGGCGGCGTCATAGCTGTTGCGTGGCTTCTGCTGGACTGATAGCATTGCAAACCCAGGAAAGCTTTTTACTCCCCTGCTTTTCCCCGGTTGGTTTCCTCGTAGCCAGCCTCCACTACGCATTGCGCAAAAGCGCAGGGAAAACTGTCATGCGGCTTCGAAATAATCGGTTGGCAAGCGGATTCCAGCCCGCCGAGTTGGGCAGAACGCCCGAGGAGAGACGAGCGCTGGACCGACTTTTCAGCGTGACCTACGAAGAGCTGCGCCGCTTAGCCTCAAGCGTCAGGCGAAGCGATCCCGGCGCCACGCTTAGCCCCACGACGATGGTCAACGAGGCCTGGGTGAAGCTGGCGAAATCGCCCCAGTTCGCCACGACATCCCGCCTGCACTTCAAGCGGATCGCGGCTCGCGCCATGCGCCAGGTTTTGGTCGAAGCAGCCCGGCGGCGGAACGCATCCAAGCGCGGCGGGGGTGAGGGGTTCACCGTGGTCACATTCGACGAGTCGCAGCAACAAAAGGCGTCGTGCGGACAAGACTTGCTGGCACTGGATACGGCACTGGAAGAGCTGGCACGGATTCAGCCGCGTCAGGCCATGATGGTCGAAAGCAGGTTCTTCGGCGGACTCGATGTCACCGAAACCGCGGCTTTGCTGGAAGTGTCCGAAGCCACGATACTGCGCGACTGGCGAGCCGCCAAGGCCTGGCTCGCCCATGAGCTTCGGCGAGCCAGTTGACGCGCCGAACCCCAGGCTAACTGTAGAAACGTACACTAGGTGGGCAGGGAGCGACGATGGACAGCACGCGCTGGGAGCGAATCCAGTCCCTGTTTCACCAGGTGGCGGACCTTCCCGAGCCCGAGCAGCGTACCTTCCTCAAGTCCGCATGTGGCGACGACCAAGAACTTGTGGCTGAGGTCCTGGCCTTAGTCGAGGAGGACGCGCGGGGCACTTCCCTGCTCGATCATGATCTGGCCCACATTGCTCATCAGGTGCTCGACGAAGCGGTGCCTACCTCGCTTCCTTTCAGAGAATTCGGACCGTACCGCATCAAGCAAGCCCTCGGCGAAGGCGGAATGGGTGTGGTCTATCTCGCGGAACGCGTCGACCTGGGCAGCCTGGTCGCCATCAAGATCCTGCGCGATGCGTGGCTGTCCCCGGCTCGCCGCGAACGCTTCGCCAGCGAGCAGCGCACACTGGCGCAACTCAATCATCCCTCCATCGCGCGGCTCTACGACGCCGACACGCTCGACGATGGCACTCCGTGGTTTGTCATGGAATACGTCGAAGGCGTCCCGCTTACGGAGTACTGCAATGAGCGCGCGTGTTCGATCGAGGGGCGGTTGCAGTTGTTTCGCGCGGTGTGCGAAGCCGTGCAGTACGCGCATCAGCACGCTGTCATCCATCGTGATTTGAAGCCCTCGAACATCCTGGTAAAGCCGGACGGAACTGTCCGGCTCCTCGACTTCGGTATCGCCAAGCAACTCGAGAATCTTGAGGCACCGCTGGGTAAAACCGATAAAACCATGACAGGGCTTCGGCTCATGACGCCGGCCTATGCGGCTCCGGAGCAGATCCGCGGTGATCGAGTGGGTGTGCACACCGACGTTTACTCTCTTGGGGTCACTCTCTATGAGTTGCTTGCGGGTGAACTTCCCTTTGACCTGTCGAATCTGACTCCGGGAGAGGCGGAGGCGATGATCGTGGGGAGGAATCCGGAGAAGCCGTCGGCAGTCGCCAAGAGGATGTCCGAAGCCTCCGGCGGACACTCGCATCCGCAGACGGCCAGCAAAACAGCGTGGGCTGACCTGGACGTGCTCTGCCTTACCGCGATGCACAAGGATACGCAGCGGAGGTATCAGTCGGTCGAAGCGCTGATCCGGGACATTGATCACTATCTGAAGGGCGAACCCTTGGAGGCGCGTCCCGACACTTTCCGCTACCGGCTGGGAAAGTTTGTCAGACGAAATCGTCGCGCCGTTTCCGCGGCTGTTCTGGTGTTCACGATTGTCGTCGGTCTCGTGGTCTTCTTCACCGTGCGACTGGCGAAGGCCCGAAATGCCGCCTTGGAGGAAGCAGCTCGAACCCAGCGCATCCAGCGCTTCATGATGAATCTGTTCCAGGGTGGTGATGAGTCGGTCGGGCCCGGCGAAAGCATGCGGGTCGTCACTCTGCTTGACCGCGGCGTGCAGGAAGCCCAGAGCCTCAACGGCGATCCCAAGGTACAAGCTGAGCTTTATCAGACACTCGGAACCATCTACGACCAGTTGGGCAAGTTCGATCAAGCGGATTCGCTGCTGCATTCGGCACTGGAGCGGCGCAAGTCGCTTTTCGGACAGGACAGCACCGAAGTGGCGGAAAGCCTGGTGGCGCTCGGTCAGCTGCGCTCCGACCAGGCGCAATATGACGAAGCCGAACAGCTCATCCGCCGGGGACTTGAGATGAGCAAGCGGCACTTGGCGCCCACTCACCCGCGCGTGGGGAAAGCGATGTACGCCCTCGGAGAGGTGTTGGGGAATCAGGGCAAGTACGACGAGGGCATTCAGGTGCTCGACAAGGCCGTGCGCATTCAGTCGGCACCCGGGGGAGTAACCGCCGACCTCGCGGAAAGCCTGACGGAGTTGGCGAACGCGCACTTCTACGCCGGTCACCTGGACATTTCCAACTCGCTGAACCAGCGGGTGGTGGCCATGGACCGCCTACTCTACGGCGAACGCCATCCCAATGTTGCCCAGGATCTGATCAACCTCGGCGCCATCCAGAGCGAGTGGGGCCACTACGTCGAAACTGAACGCTACTATCGTCAGGCGCTGGACATCATTCAGAGCTTTTACGGCAAGGACCACCCCGAGACGGCCTCGGTCATGACCCTTCTCGGTCGGTCGCTGAATTTTCAAGGACGATTCAACGAGGCGGCTGACATCCTGCGCAAGGCGCTCGGCGTTCAAGAGCGCGTCTACGGACAGGTGCATCCGCGCGTCGCCTCGGCCCTGGGCGAATTGGGTAAGGTGGCGATGCAACAAGGTAAGCTGGACCAGGCGGAGGCAGACTTCCGCCGCCAGGCCGACATCTATCGCACCGTGTACAAGGGGAAGCACTACTACATCGGCGCGGCGCTGGCCAACTTGGGAGGCGTGTACATGGAGCGGAAGCAGTACGCGCGCGCGGAGCGATCCTTCCGGGAGGCGCTCCAGATCTACGCGGAGACGCTTCCGGCAGATCACCTGAATGTGGCGATTGTGCGCATCAAACTGGGACGCGCCCTCGCCCCGCAGCATCGCTACGCAGATGCGGAGGTGGAGAGCGTAGCGGGCTACGGGATTCTGATGAAGCAGACCAATCCGCCGGCGAGCTGGCTCCAAAACGTGCGTAAAGATCTGGTCGAGGAATACACTGCGCTGCATCAACCCGAGAAAGCGGCGAAGGTACGGGCGCTGTTGGCTGGCATGGGCGACGAGGCCCTCGATGCCAGCAGGAAGTGAAGCAGATTATCCGAATCGCGCTTCGTATAAAGCGGAAGGATCACGAGGAGGCTGGGCTGAATGCTAGGTGCTATAGTGCTGAGCAACGAGCCTCGAGGCAGAAGCCTCGATGGTAGACCCAGAGGGCGGACCAGGCCGCAACCTGGCGGCCTCTGAGAAAGGATAAGGATAGCGAAATGACAATTCGCGTGTTTGCGATTGTGCTTCTGTTGATAGGCATGGCTTCCACTTGCCTGTCGGCCGAGGGGCCGTTTAATCCACATCCAAAGCCACCATGTGATCCGGGCAGACGCCCATGAAGCCGTGCGCCTTAACGTAGATCCGACCGGAGGGGCGGGCTCACGACCTGCCGCTGGACCTACGGATTCGCGGGTGAGGAAAGCAGGTCGCCAGGTCACTTAGATCCACTGTCCGGGCGCGGCCCCGGTTCGTTCCTGAGGCACCTACCGTGGTAGCCGCGGCAATCAACGAACTCGGCAACGTGGCCTCGATGCGCGACCATCTGGACGAAGCCGAAGCGCGATTCCGCCGCGCTGCGGACATTTATCGGGCGGTCTATGGCGGGCCGAACTGGCCGACGCGGAGAGCAAGGCCCTCGATGCCAGCACGAAGTGAGACTCCCGACGCGCGGCGCTAATAGACACCTTCGGGAATCGGGTGCGCGTCAATTGAATCAGAGTATCCCAATCTCGGTCCTTATAAAACAGACGGCATACCAGGCAGGATTTGAACTGGCTGGCATTGCCCCGGTCCGCGACTTCTCTGAGCTGAATCACTTTCCGGATTGGATCGACGCGGGCCACGCCGGAGAGATGAAATATCTGGAGGCACGCGACGCAGCTGGACAACTCAAACGCGCCTCCCTTCGGTCGATCGCACCGTGGGCGCGGAGCGTGATCGTCTGCGCGATCAACTACAACACACCGCATCCGTACTCCACACGGATCAACGATCCCGAGCGCGGATGGATTTCGCGATACGCGTGGAGCCGCGAGGATTATCACGAGGCGGTGATGCGCCGGCTGCGTGTCGTGGAAAACCGGCTGCGCGATATGGTCGGCGCGCGCGGGCAGGATGCCCTCGTGACAGCCGGCGAGACGCCGGCGCTACAAACCCGCTGCTACGTGGACACTGGGCCTCTGGTTGAACGCGTCTACGCCAAATATGCGGGTGTTGGCTGGATTGGCAAGAATACCTGCATTCTGAATCAGAAGCTGGGGTCGTGGCTGTTCCTGGGCGTAATTCTCACGTCGCTCGAACTCGATCCTGACTTGCCCGCGCCGGATCGCTGCGGCACCTGCACCCGCTGTATCGATGCTTGTCCCACGGACGCGTTGATTGCCCCTTATCAACTCGATTCCAATAAATGCATCGCGTATTTGACGATTGAAAAACGCGACGCAATTCCAGAAGAGATGCGAGCAGGCATGGGTCGGCACGTGTTCGGCTGCGACATCTGCCAGGACGTTTGCCCCTGGAACCGCAAAGCGCCGACTACAGCCGCGGACGAATTTGAAGCGCGAGAAGGACTGGTCAATCCCGCGCTGAACTGGCTCGCCGAAATCAGCGCCGAAGAATTCCGGGAGAAGTTTCGCGGCTCTCCCATTCGTCGCGCCAAGCGCACCGGCCTGCGGCGAAATGCGGCGATCGCTATGGGCAACAGCGGGGATCCGCATCTCATTCCCGTTCTCGAAAAATTGGCGGCAGACGATGATCCGGTGGTCGCGGAAGCTGCGCGGTGGGGTCTTGAACAGCTATCTACGCCTTCGCCTCCGATGTCTGAATCATCCGTGCGAAACTCTTAAACCGCACAGCACGCCGAGGTTTGCGCAGCGGCGAAAGGCTAATCTTAGCCCGTAACGTACTCTCCAGCGGTTGCTGGTGAAATCGCAATTATCGACACCTATCAGCTGCCCGCTCGCTATTGTCCCGCTTCATCGTTGCTCGAAACGTGGCGGTCTACCACAATCAATCGAATGTTCGGTTTCGCTATCGCGCGTCCCACAATCGCACAGCAGCGCCCGCGATTGGAACCGGTTAATACTGGTAAGTGGCGCGCGATCATTCGCTTAACGTGCGCCCTAGGATGGGCGGCAACATGCTTGGAAATGTCTTTGGAGGCGCGCGGATGACCTCGATCTGGCAAGACATACGGTACAGCCTGCGGGTGATCGCGAAGGCACCGGGGTTTGCGGCGATTGCAATCCTGACGCTTGCGTTGGGAATCGGAGCGAACACTACGATCTTCAGTTGGATCAATTCGACCTTGCTGAATCCAGTTCCCGGTCTTGCCCGCCCCCGCGAGGTTGTGGCGCTGACGCTGAGCAAGCCCGGGGACAATCCCTTCCCGTTTACCTATCCTGATCTCGAAGCGATGCGCGACGGGCAGCAGAGTTTTACCGGCATCGCGGCGTGCGGCTTCGCGCAGTTGAGCCTGACCGGCAAACGTAAACCCGAGCGCGTCTGGGGCATGGTAGCGTCCGCGAATTATTTCGATGTACTGGGCGTGCGGCCGATGCTTGGCCGCGGCTTTCTGCCGGTGGAGGACGAGAGGCCGGGAGGCGCGCCCGTGGCGGTGATCAGCTACCGGCTCTGGCAAACCCATTTCGGTGCGAATCCGAACATCGTGGGCCAGACCATTGAAATCAACCAACACCCATACACCATTGTGGGCGTAACGCCAGCAGTGTTTCAGGGGAGCCAGACGGGAGTGCGAACCGAGATTTGGGTTCCGATCATGATGGAAGCACAATTGAACCCGCTGGGCGACCTGCTGCATGACCATCACCAGTTCTGGTTACTTGGGTTTGGACGGTTGAAGCCGGGCGTCGTGCTGGAGCAGGCACAGGAGGAAATGACGCTGCGACTGAAGCCGGAGGTAAAGAATTATCCCGAGGAGCATAAAGGACACGACCGGGTGACGGTGTACCCGCTGTGGCGTAATCCATTTGGCTTGAATCAGTTTCTCTCGACGTTGCTCCCGGCACTCATGTGCATCGCGGGCCTGGTGCTGCTGCTGGCCTGCGTCAACGTGGCGAATCTGATGCTGGTTCGGTCGGTGGGGCGGCGGCGTGAAATCGCCATTCGCATGTCGCTGGGTGGGAGCCGATGGCGGCTGGTGCGGCAAATGCTGGTGGAAAGCCTGATGCTGGCGCTGGCGGGAGGTGCAGTCGCGCTGGTGATCACATTCTGGACTCAGGGAACACTCATGAAATTCCTGCCCGTGACGGAGGATATCCCACTCGCACTCAGCATCGAGGCGGACCGCACGGTGCTGCTTGCGGCGCTGCTAATTTCGGTGCTCACAGGCGCGATCTTCGGAATTTTGCCTGCGCTGCGGTGCTCGAGTGTAGCGCCGGTGGCGGTGTTGAGAGAGGAGAGCGGGACCGTGTCGGGCGGACTCCGGAAGGCGCGGCTCGCCAGCGGGTTGGTAGTGGCGCAAATTTCACTGTCGCTGCTGCTGCTCATCTGCGCCGGATTGTTCATTCGCAGTTTCATGAGGGCGCAGCAAATCAATCCCGGATTCAATCCCCATAATGTACTGATCGCTTCCTACGATCTGTTTACCGCGGGATATTCGGATTCGAGCGGGGCGGAATTCGATCGCCAGCTCGTCGCCAAACTGGAAGCTCTGCCGGGCATGCAATCGGTGGCCCTGTCGGATCGAGTGCCGCTTGCATTTGGCGGCGGCTCGACCAGCGTCAAGCCCCAAGGCTACGTTTCGCCGGCGAATGAATCAATGGAGACGCAGGTCGCGATCGTCACGCCAAACTATTTCCAGACCATGCAGATTCCGCTAGTGAAAGGGCGCGACTTCACCCTGCAGGACACCAAGACTTCGCAACGCGCGGTGATCGTCAGTGAAGCATTTGCGAACCGCTACTGGCCCAATCAAGAAGCTTTGGGCAAGCAACTTAACTCGGACTTCACCCACGAGTGGTTCACCGTAGTCGGGGTGGCGCGGGACAGCAAAGTGCAAGGCCTGAATGAAAAGCCAACGCCATTCCTGTATCTGTCGTTGTACCAGGTTTACCGGCCCACCATGATTATCAATGCGCGGGTGGCCGGAGATCCGTTGGCTTTCCGCAAGACGGTCGAGAAAACGGTTCATGAACTGAATGCCGACCTGGTAGTGTTCGATGTGACCACGCTCGAATTGCGCGAACAGTTTGCCAGCTTCGGCCAGCGTGTTGCGGGAACCTTTGTCGGCGCCTTCGGGCTGCTCGCCCTGGCTCTGGCCGCGGTCGGAATTTACGGCGTCACGTCCTACACCACGCGTCAGCGTACCCATGAAATCGGCATCCGTGTGGCGCTAGGCGCAACCAGACACGACGTCCTGCGTTTGGTGCTCGGCCATGGCTTGAGGTTGATGCTCGCCGGCGTCGGTCTGGGACTGCTGCTGTCGTTGGTTTTGACGCGCTTTCTAAGTAGTTTGCTGCTCGGCGTAACCAGCACCGATGCGTTGACGTTTTCCAGCGTGGCCATCGTGCTCTGCGCGGTGGCCTTGTTCGCCTGCTTCCTGCCCGCGCGCTGGGCCATGCGCGTGGACCCGATGGTGGCGCTGCGCTACGAATGAGAGCTGTGGTGATTCAACTCCCTAAGCACGCCCTTCGGAAACCGCGGAATCCGCATAGCTGTCGATAACCGGCCATCACACTCGTTGAGAATCGCCGATCCGGGTCAATGGAATCCAATCGCGATTTTACGCCGACGTTCAAGCGAACAATCAGAATCGGGGCTTGAGTACCGTGAGTACACGTGTGAGATGCGGGTGAGCTTTAGCCTGTTGACCGATTCGTACGATGATGGAGCCAACCAATGGGATGTGGTGCCCAAAGTGCCCCAGGTCCTCGACGCGATAGGTCGTCTCATGAGGTACCTTGCCGTAGGTGGGAGCAAACTTCAGCCACTTGCTCGGAGCGCTGCCGATGAGGTACTTCTCTTTGCCCCACAATTCCGCCGTTCTTGTGGCTGGGTACAGCGCGCCATTGGTATTGATAGGCAGACGATAATAGTCTGGATAATGAGGAAACAATCTCATCCGCGACTCGGTCTGGCCCTGATTTTGCTCGAAGGTCAGCGGCCATCTTCCGTAGGTGAGATGCGGACGTGTTTGGGCTGCTGAAACCCTCACAAACGGAGCCGGGGTATCAAGAAGCTGGATCGGAATCTTCTCTAGAGGCGATGTTCTCTGCGCCCACAACAAGTGTGTGGAAAGCACCAGTAATCCGACTAGCAGAATCGGAGACCGGTGCGAGAATGAGAGAAATAAGCCACGCATCGAATTCCCTTTTGTAAGCGTCTACGGTCGGGCGCGCTTTTCTTTCAATCACAAGGGCTCAAGGTTGGCGGAAGTACGGCGCGGTGGGTCTTTGCGGTCACAGCAATTCTAGACAGTTCCCAGATGTGTGTCTGGTCAAGATTGCACACTCCCTAAAACCGACCAAGGCAAGGGCGCGCCCAGATCACGAGCAATTCGGAAATAACCGTTGTTGATGCTATCAAGCATTTGCGCCCAGAGTCCGGTCAATGAGCGCTGTGGCGCTGTTACGCCAACTGCAGCGAACGTCCCCTGGGCCACACTCGTTCTGCCCGCACTGCTGGGGGTCGAGCTCAATATCTACGGGATCACACGGAATGGCACGCTGCTGGTCAGCGTGCCCGTGGGCGTGGTCACGGTGACGTAGCCCGTGGTTGCCCCTGGGGGAACTGTGGCCGTCAAGTATGTACCGGTTTTGTCGACGGTAAAGTTTGCCGGGATTCCGTTGAAGGAAACTTTGCTTGTGCCCTTGAAGCCTTGACCGAGAATCTCAGCGGTGTGCCCAACCTTGACGGCCCGCTGCACGAAAGTCACGAATGGGCCCAGACCCGTGGACAGGCTGAAGACCGTGCCATCGCCGCTGGTTCCGCCCCCGGTTGTGACGCCGTAGAAGTTTCCGTCGGTGGCTTGCAGCAGGCCGGCCTGAGGTCCGGCGCCGTCGGTGCAGTTCGTCTGGGAGCAAAAGGTGTAAAGCGTGGTCAGCGCGCCCTTCGGGCTCAACTTGAAGACCGTGCCTCTGCCGTGTGCGCCCCCTTGGGAAGTAGTCCCATAGAAGTTTCCGTCGGGGGTTTGCACCAGCCCCGAGATGGGAAAGGAGCCGTCAGTGCAGCCAGCTTTGGAGCAAAAATCGTACAGGGTGGTCACTGCGCCCTTCGGGGTCATCTTGAAGGCCGTGCCACAGCCATAGGCGCAGGTGTTGTTGACCCCGCCCTGCTGGGTTGTCCCGTAGAAGTTTCCGTCCGTGGCTTGCCCCAGCCCCATGGAAGAGCCGGAGCCGTCAGTGTTGTTGAAGATGTGTACCGTTTTGAACTTACCCGCGGGGGTGATTTCGAAGACCGTGCCGTAGGGTGCTCCGGTCGTGCCATAGAGATTTCCGTTGTTGGCTTGAATCAGTGGACCGGAAGGGCTGGCGCCGTCCGCGCCGTTGAAGATGTGTAGCGTGGTGAACTTACCGGCAGGGGTGATTTCGAAGACCGTGCCTTGGCTGCCCACCGCGGGGGCACTGGGGGTTGTCCCATAAAGGTTTCCGTTGCTGGCTTGAACCAGCCCGAAGATCGGGAAGGCACCGTCAGAGCAGTTGGTCTGGGCGCAGAAACTATAAACCGGGATTAGCCCCTTGCGGGTAGTTTTGAAAATCGTGCCCCAGCCGTTGGCGCCGCCCAGGGCGGTTGTCCCATAAAAACTTCCGTTGGTAGCCAGAACCAACCCCGAGTAGGGCTGCGAAACGAGGTCTGCCAGCGTGGTCAGCTTACCCCCGGCGGTGACCTTGAATACGGTGCCAGGGGTGTTGCCGCCCCCGCCTCTGGTTGTCCCATAGAACTTTCGGTCGAGGCCCTGAACCAGGGGCGCGTACATTGGGTTTACACCGTCGTTCCCGTCGAAACTCACGAGACTCGTGAAGGTCTGCGCGGGCGCGGCCACAGTGGTCGCCGCAAGAATCATGAAGCTAGTGAAGATCGTTCTCCAGCGTCTAGGTTGGCCCACCTGGCACCTCCGCGCGGCTGCCCCGCAACTTCGGTCCCGAATTGTACTCCCCAAGTGTGTGGCTGTAAACGCGGGCGCATGGCCCCCATGATAGTTGACGCGATTAGGCGATTCACGTTCAGAACCCGGTCGTGAGAGTAACGGCGATGTTGCAACCGTCACCTCTGGCTTGCGCTGTGCCCTTGGCCATCACACCTCACATCACGATGTGACCTACGTTACTGACATGACACGCTCATTCGTATTTCATTGAACACGTCCCGCCTCCCCGAAGAGCAGCCCCACCACGGGACGCAACACCCCCTGAGGCGAACGACCAGAATTCCCTGGGAAACATAATCTCGTCAGACGAATTTAGCCTCAGGAGGCCAGTCATGAAACGAATCCGCATCTCGGTTTTGATTCTATGTGCATGCTTCGTATCTGCGGCATGGGGCCAGCGGAACGGTTGGCGGGAGTTCCACAGGCCCGACATGCAGCGCTTGAACCCCTACGAAAACGTTCTTAACGCTGACAATGTTGGGAATCTCGTGTTGAAGTGGAGCGACCCCACCGGCAACTCGGTCCAATCCTCGCCCTCCGTGGTGAACGGAGTGCTTTACGTCGGCTCGAACGACAACAACGTATACGCTCTCGATGCCACTACCGGCATCAAGCAGTGGAGCTATAAAACGGGCGGCCCGATTACTTATTCCTCACCCGCCGCAGCGAATGGAGTGATTTATGTCGGCTCGAACGACAATAAGTTATACGCGCTGAACGCTAAGACAGGCCACAAGCGGTGGAGCTACACTGCAGGTGCCCCGGTAGATCACCCGCCCACAGTTGTGAATGGGGTGGTTTATTTCGGCTCGTTGGACAGCAACGTTTACGCGTTGAATGCGAACACCGGTGCCCTGCTGTGGAAGTATCTGACTGAACAAAACCAGTACGTGGGTTCTTCGCCTGCAATAACCAATGGTGCCGTTTATGTCGCCGGCGGGGACGATGTTTTCTACGCACTCGACGCCACAACGGGCTCCCTGCTTTGGAGTTTCTACCCCGGCATGTGGATGTACTCCTCTCCCGCCGTGGCTAACGGAGTGGTCTATTTCGGCGTAGACAATGGTGTCTTTTACGCACTCAATGCGACTACAGGCGCCAAGCTGTGGAGCTACTCGACCGGCAATTTTGTGGATTGCTCGCCAGCGGTGGCATACGGGACGGTTTATTTCGGCTCACACGACAACAATGTATATGCGCTGAACGCGAAGACGGGCGCTAAGCGCTGGAGTTTTACAACTGGCAATCAAGTGTCTTCCTCGCCCGCCGTTGCGAATGGGGTAGTTTATATCGGCTCCTGGGACAACAACGTCTATGCCCTGGATGCTAAGACTGGCGCAAAGTTGTGGAGCTACGCCACTGGTGGCAGGGTAAATTCTTCGCCCGTCGTGGTGAACGCGATGGTGTATGTCGGCTCGGACGACGGCAAGGTGTACGCCTTCGGCCTGAAGTGAAGGATGCTCGGGAGCAGGCAAGGGCAGCTTCCAAACGCTCCAGCCTGAAGATGCTCCACCCCGACTTCAACCTCAACATGTCCGAGCCGGTCGCAACACCGTCAGGCTGGGGGAAGCGCGGGTGCCCCATTTCTCGCGCGCTCTTTGCGCGAGAAGTGGGAGCCATGCCGCGGCGGCATTTCGGCGAGCCGGTCCAGCGCCGGATCGGCCTGGACCGGGAGGACGAGATCAAGGAGAAAGCGTATTGGTTCCGCACGTGGGTGACGAGCCGGTTTTGCTTCTACCGGTTGGATCGCCGCCGCGTCATCCCGTGCCGCTATTGCTGCGCATTCCCCGCGGTGGTCGTGCCGTTGTCAGTTTGAATCAGCAGCACTTCCTTCCCGCTGTTGACTATGACCGAATTGAAGTTTGTCTGGTTGAGATTCTTGGGCGTAACGTGCCAGATGCCTGTGCAGTCGGAATTCTCCGTGTAACTGCCCTTCACCGTGAGGTTAGAAGTCGCACCGTTCAGCGTAAAAACTTCCTTGCCGGAGATGCCTCCTTTGCCGTCCAGCGTCACCTGCCCAACCGTGTCTGTGATGCTGCCGCTGGTAATCCCGACGAGATTGGTCGTCAACACCAGCTTTTTTCCCGTGAGTCCGCAGGTGACCGTGCCCTGCGCGAGGGCAAAACCAGGCTGGTTGGAATCGCTGTCGGTCTCAATCATCTGAAACATTTTGCCGCCCGCGTTCACGTAAATGTTGTAATGGTCGGTCGAGTTGGATTCACCGTTGAGGGTTAAGGTGCCAGTGCAGTTTTTTGCGACCGAATAGCTGCCGGTGGTAGTCCCGGTCGATATAGTCCCGTTCAAGCTCTCCGTCCACGACCCGCTTGTGATCTTCCCCTTCCCGTCTAACGTCAATTGGCCGAGAGTAACACCCGCGTTACTCGCACCCGGCCGCCCGTGATCGTACCCGAAAACTCCTTTTAGGCTCGCGTTAGAGCAGGTTGCCGCCGACGCTGGACTGACTGCCAGCGCGATTATCAACAGGCAAACACACACACCAATCGTACGGAATCGCAAGGTTGTATCCTCCGGCTTTTTGGTTGGCCTCTCGCCCACAAGGAGCCCGGGGGAGGTACCGGGCGGGATGGGACCCAAAAGCGTGTCGGAGAGGTATACTCGCTGGACCAAGGGGGGCTTGTCAAGCCAAAATCCGCGCCTCCATGTACGGACCCAACGCGTTTTCTCCTTGATCTCGTCCTCCCAGTCCAGATAAGATATTCCAAAGTGATGTTAGCTATTTGAGAATGGCTGGCAACTCCTCCGCTCTTTGAAAACCTGAACGCCGACGGAAGGCAGGACCCTCCCCGGCCCCAAACGGGAACGCAATCGCCCATGTCGAGCCCCTAAGTCCTTATTCCGGAATATTTTGCGTATAAGTCCTTATTCCTCAAAGATTTTGGTCGTAGTCTGGCCCTAATCCCATGATTCCAAAAGATCAGGGGGAGGGGGGTATACCTAAAGTTACTTAATGGTAAACAGCGGGCGAAGACACCTGACCTTTGATCGGCCTGGTGAGTTCCGCACCCCGCAGCGTGGTAGCATTCCCTATCTCGCAACTTTCCCCAAGGCTCATGACGGATCGCATCCATTCCCTTCCCTCACGGCTCATCCTTCTTGCTGTCGCCCTTTTGCTGGGCGGCGCTCTGCTTGCGCCCGCTCGCTCAGACGAGCCTCATTGGATCCGCGTCAATTCCAGCCACTTTTCCGTGGTCACTGACGCTGACGAAAAACATGGGCGCGACGTGGTAGTGAGATTCGAGCAGATGCGCGCCGTCTTCGGCCAGCTGTTAGCCAGAAACCGGATCAACATGTCGGAACCGCTGGACATCATCGCCCTGAGAAGCGATGAGGAGTACAGCAGAGTCGTGCCGGTGCGCCAGGGACAGGGAATTGGGGCTGGCTTTTTCCTTCCCGGTGAAGACCGCAATTACTTTGTGCTGAACTTGGCTAAAGAGGAGAGCTGGCGGGCGGTGTCGCGCGAATTCGCCCGCGTGTTTCTGAACTACAACTATCCTCCCACGCAGCCCTGGTTCGACGAAGGCTTTGCGGAATACTTCTCCAGCCTGCGCCTGGACAACAAGCAAGCGCAGATTGGCGAGGACCCAGAATCGTTCACTGAGCTGCTAAGCACGCCGTCGTGGCTTCCGATCCCTGACTTATTCGCCGGCCGTGATGTCTCTGCCCATCAAAGCTCGCAGCATACTTTGTTCTACGCGCAATCGTGGATCGTGATGCACTACCTGCTCACCCAGAACAAGCTGCCGGAAACTGGGACATACTTCGACCTGGTGCAGAACCAAAAGCTTCCGGTCGAGGAGGCGATTCAGAAAGCATACGGCATGACCTCAGCTCAGTTCGCCCAGGCGTTGAAGGATCACTTCCATTCGCTGGCACAGCCGTCGCCGGGGCTGGAAAAGGGGAAGCAGCCAACTGCTGGGGGAAGTCAGATCCTAGGCGTGACCCCGGACGATCAGATTGGCAGCAGCACGCAGCAGCTTGCCGATGCAGAAGGTCAAGCGTTGGTCGCGGAAATGAGCATTCGTATACCCGAGCACCGTGAGCAAGCCATGCAGCAACTGGAGTCGATCACGAGCCAACCAAAGACGGACAACGTGGTCGCGCGCCGCGGGCTAGGCTGGGAGCACATGGAGAAGAAGGAATTCGACCGCGCGGTCGAAGAATTGAATAATGGCGCAAACCTTAATCCCAAGGATCCCTGGCTACATTACTATCTGGCGCTGGTGCGGTTGCGGGCGGCGCAATCCGGCGGAGGTTCAATACAGGGGCTTCCCAACATGATGCAGGATCTGCGGCTGGCCCTGGATTGGGATCCCGAATTCGCCGAGGCCCGCAACATGCTAGCCATGGCCCAACTGGAGGGCGGCGGCGTCCACGCCGCGATGGATTCGATGCGAGTGGCCCTCCAACTCAGCCCCCGAAAGCAAAACTATGTGCTGAACATGGCGCAAATCTATCTGGCGGGAAAAAATTGGGATGCGGCTACCGCATTGCTCGAGCGGCTCAAGAACAGTCCGGATTCGCAGGTTGCGAAGTCCGCTGGCGAGCAACTGGAAGGGTTGCCCATGTTGAAGAAGTATGGGGTGCGGCCGCAGGGCGAAACCAAGCCGCAGCCGCAACCGGCGGCATCGGCGCCCTCAGCACCCTCGTTATCATCGTCGTCTTCGCCATCCGCGTCTTCCGCAACGTCGAGCAAACCAGCACAGCCGCCGCCAAAAACTGAGAAGCAAAATCCTCAACCAGCTGAAGAAGCCAGTGCGGACCACCCGGAACCACCTCCGGCGCCACCGCAGCCCGACCGACGCCCGATCCAGTTTCTGAAAGGAAAATTGGTCGCGGTCGATTGCTCGCAAGCTCCATCGGCAACCTTGACCGTTTCCGCCGGAGCAAAAGTGCTCAAGCTCCGCACGGAGAACTACAAATCGCTGATGCTCATCGGAGCAGATGATTTCTCCTGCGAATGGAAGAGCCGCTCGGTGGCCGTCAACTACAGAGCAGGAGGAAAAGCCGACGGCGATCTGGTCTCGGTGGAACTCGAATAGAGCCAGCCAGTAATTGGGTCTGAAGTTCGAGAATGCTTGGGACACAGAAGGCAGCCGCTAAAGTCCACGGAGGAGCAGCCAGGTTCGACTGCTCCTCCGTGTTGGTTTGGAAAGACTGGCGAACTTTGTATTCTTAGTCGTTCGCCAGGGTTTGAGTTCAGACACTCAGCAGCCTTTGCCGCCCGGTCCACCCTCGAAAAAGTAAACCGTCCAAGCGCCCGTGCCATGATACGGTCCGGCGATGCTGTAGCACTTGGGGGATGGAATTACCGCTGTCAGACTGTCCCAGATCTCAGTTGCTGAGGTGTTGAAGTACCACAAATTGCGCTGATAGGCAGCATGCCCGAAGCCTTTGCTAGGCCATTGTCCGCTGCCCTCTGGGGGCCATACCGTCGTGCCAACGCCCTCGGTGCCGAATTCGATCGCCTGGGCAAATTTTGTATTCTGGCCGCCGTGGTACATGGCGCCAGGATAGTAACCGACCCAGGTTCCCTGGAAGCGAAGCCACCAGTTGCCCTTATACAATTCATACTCGGCGCTGAATTCGTACTGTTTACCGCCGAGGGTGCTGACGGGACCCAAAGCGGCCCCGAGCAGTCCGCTGTCGGCGACTTGAACGAAGTCCCCACACGAATTATTCCAGCAGCCGGTCGCGTAGTCGTCTGGGGTTGAGAAGATGAAGAAATGGGGCTTCTCGTCGCCGAACATGGCCGGATACATGACGTAGCCCACTTCCTCCGTCTGCAGTCCGGCTCCGCTACCGCCCACGTACCACTCCTGGGAAAGAGAGAAGATTTCGCCCAGCGATGTGTTCACATAGGGATCCCAGACATTCAGGTTCGAATTGCCGCCCAGGTTGTTCACGTTTTGGTAGGTGTACGAGTACTTGTGTGCTGCGCCGGGGGTAAGTTTGCCCTTTTGCCCCGGAACCTGCTCATTCGCGCTCTTCTGGAAAAATTGATGCAGGGTCTGGAAGCGAGTCATCGTGTCCAGCGTGATCCGGCGCATCGCAATGGTGTTTTCCTCGCAATGAACGGAGTTGCCGAATGCGTCGAATGGATTCTCGGAATCGAGCAGCGAAGTGGTGCTTAGGTCATCGGCGGCGGATTTGTCGAGAATTGAGTCCGGCGGTGGTGACGCAAGTTTCTTGATGCCGTACTTCCGGACTGCGGGCTGCTGCAGGTTTGGAACGCAGTCGTAATGGGCGGAATCAAGCACGAAGCTGTGGTTCACGTCGGCGTCCTGGTAGGTGTTGAGAATATGCTGGCGCATTTCTTCGAATGCTGCAGCGTCCTTTACCTTGCTATCTGGCCGGGTGAGGTAGTCGCCGGCATCCGCGGTGGTGGTCTGATCGATGAAGTTCCGGAACGGCACGAATTGCGTGGGGCCTGACTGGGCACTCATGAGTCCGTTCAACAGGAAGAGGGCTAAGGTAGTGCCGAGAGCAATATTGTATCCGATTGCATTCTTGACATTTTGCTGAAAGCGCTGAATGGTTTCGCAGAGCATACGGTTTTTCATTTTCGTTTCTCCTAAGAAGGTTTTGATTTGGGCGTCCCAACTATTCATTTAGAACTGCCTCACCTGATATAGCGGGAGCACGATTCCAAAAGGGTCATGGCCGCGAACAAAACTTTGTCTGGCACAGAAAATGGAGTAGACAGGCTCTGCGTGAAAGGTCTTCCGTACTCGGGTTAGAGCCCCGGGCTGGTGACTACGGGCGTGGGTGAGTCACGCTATACGCTTCCTTGAACTCGAAGTGAAGCCAGTGCTGTTGACGGAACAATTGATCGAACCGCATTCAAAAGGACGCGCAAAAGGAAACGGAAACAGCAAACCCTCTCAGGAGAATCTGAGAGGGTTTGCGAATTCCGGACTCTCGGTTGTTAGGCGCGGACGACGTTACCGGCCTGGAACCCCTTGGGGCCCTTCAGCAGATCAAACTCCACGGTTTCACCCTCGTTCAGGGTGCGGTAGCCGTTCTCCTGGATGGCGGAGAAATGAACGAAGACGTCTTCCCCTGTGGACCGCTGGATAAAACCGTATCCTTTAGCCCCGTTAAACCACTTCACTGTACCCTTCTCTCTCACAATGAACTCCTTTCGCCTCTGCTGAGATTAGAATTCCACATTCTTCGCGAAGCGCGCGCGTACTTGACCCCCTCAAAGCATGTGGACCAACAAGTTTGGCCTCGCGGCCATCGAGACTCTAGTGCAACCAGAAAGGCTCCTGAGTTCCGCGCCGTCGGTGGAGCAGACGGCGCGAAGCTCCGGAGCCTGTCGTGGTGGCGCGAGTTTCGACTACAATATACAAAACATCAACCCAAACGAATGAACGTCGCTGCCGAGATTCCGGCAACGGCAGGAATAATATTCAGGAATTTTCTTTCTGGCAAGAGAAGAATTGAGAATAAAGTGAAACAAGCAAATGTGACCCTCGGTTTTTTCGCGAGCCGGCAAGATTCTTGTGCCCCGAGATGAATTTCTTCAGTTCCATAGACGTTCTGTAACTCTCTGATAATATTGGATACAAATTGATCGAGCGCCCTACATCCTCGACCCCTGTCTTGCCCGCGGCGGCGCTCTCTAGCGCTCCAGTTAAGGGTTCGAGCTTTCGTGCCGGACTGCTCGCTTCTACGCTGAAATATCTCTTGCGCACCGAAGTCCACACTTTTGCGTTCTCGGTGGCGGCCAATGCAATCCTTTCATTCTTTCCCTTCGTTCTGCTGCTGCTGACCCTGATTCGGAGAGTATTCCGCTCACCCGCGATGTATGGGGTCGTGGTGCAATTGCTGCGCGATTATCTGCCCGCGGGACAAGATTTTGTGATTCGCAACTTGAATGCGCTGGTCAACGCGCGCCACCGGGCGCAAGTGTTCTCCTTGTTGATTCTGCTGGTGACGTCGACCGGAATCTTCATGCCGCTCGAAGTGGCGCTAAACCGGATCTGGCGCTTTCCCGACAATCGCTCCTATCTGCGGAACCAACTCATCGCACTGGGTCTGACATTTGGCTGCGGTGTGCTGGCGTTGCTTTCGATCGCCCTGACTGCGGGGAATGTGGTGCTGCTGAAAACTCTAACTTTCGGCCACACCTTTCTCACCATCCGGCTGCTGGGTTTTCTGATCATGAAGATTTTTGCCATCGCCGCCAGCATCGTAATTTTCTTTTTGATCTACTGGTTATTGCCCAACGGCAAAGTGCCCGCACGGGCAGTGCTGCCGGCGGCGTTGATCATGGGATTGCTCTCGGAGATTTTGAAGTATTGCTACATCTTGGCACTGCCGCGACTGAATTTCCAGGAGGTCTATGGACCCTTCGCTTTATCAGCGAGCCTGATGTTCTGGGCATTCCTGTCGGGACTGTTGCTGCTCACCGGCGCACACTTGTCGGCGCAACGGCAGAGCCGGAAGGCTAAGAAGGCACTCTGACATGCTCAGACTGCACGTTTACTCTTGAGTAACAGGTATATCCTTCAAAATTCGCGTTTCCCGCCAGATCTATGAAAAGAAAGATCGCGTCCGGGAGATACCCACGCAAAATATCCCTTTTAAAGGACTTACTGCGGGGGGATACCCTCAGAGTCCGGGAGCTCGTGGTCCAATTGTCAAGGAGCGGGAAACGTCCTCGCTGTTATCAAGCAGCTAATATACTATGCAATATATTATCCGCATCGAAGGGCCAAGTCAATGAAAAAGTGCGCGGCTCGGGAAGCAATGGACCGGGCTATCGCGTATTGGGAAAGATGGAGAGCGAGAACAGGCCTTCGCCTTGTTCGTCGATGGTGGTCGTACTCAGCAATTTCAGCGAGCCGTCTTTCTGGATGCGGAACACCCCAATCTGGTTGGGGTATTCAGCGATCACCATCACGTTGCCCGTGACCGCGATGTTGCCCACTTGTGGCTGCACGACGGTTGAGTTGGTAACGGCGAAGTGGAGCGGCTTCTCGGTGAAGTCGGCCGTCAGAACTCCGGGAGTAGAGACCCCGCCAGTAGTTACCCCCAGGTAGATGGTTCCGTTCCCCTCGTACGCCGCAGCACTCAGGAACGGGAAAATATTGAACCGCAGATCCTTCTCGGTTGTCAGGGCCCGCACTTTCGGGTTGATCAGCCCGCTGGATGTGATTTGCGCGGTAAGCATGACGGGAAATGTACTCCTAACGTCCGGCGGAAAACTGGCAAACATGACTAACTTGTTATCCTTGGCGACCTGGATGCCGTAGGGCATGCATGCCGGGCCCCCACTACAAGGTCCCGAACTGAAAGCCACCGTGCCCAGATATGTAATGGAGCCAGTGGCGTGGTCAATGGCAAATTCCGAGGCACCTGACCCACCCCTTGCCAAGAGGTATGTACCGCTTGGCGTTACCTCCAGCGGTCCCAAACTGGTAATCCCACCGAATTGGGTGATTAGAGCGAGTGAGCAATCCGAATTCACTCTCCAAACCCCGATACTGTCCGAACCCGTGTAGCTGGCATACAGGAACCGACCATTGGGGCTCAAGGCGATGCTGTCCCCGTCAGCGTTTGAGACCAGATTCTGGTCGAAGTAATTCCCGACGCGTTTGTATCCGGTGGCCCTGGAAAAAGCTGCAATGTCGCTCGACAAGAGGTCCAAAGCAAAGATGCAGCCTGCATCCGGCGAGATGGCCTGCTGCACCCCAGACAGGTCCGCTTCGCCGCCCCAACCCTTGCCGTGGGTGTCCAGTACGGAAACCATCTTCAGGTGACCCGTTTTGGTGTTGAGGTCGTACCAGACGACGGAGTTGCCGAGCGAGTTGTTGTTGTTTGCGAGAACGTGCTCGGTCGCCGCGAAACTGGACAGGCACAGCCCCGTCACCGCCGCGAAAGAACTAAGAAGTGTTTGAAGTCTTCGCATACGAGCTCTCCTAGTTATTTCCCTTGCTGAGCAACTGGCATCGAAGTGGGTCAGCTGCCGACACATTGGTAGGAAATTGAATCTGACCCGTTCCCGGTAAAGATTATAGTTCCATTTGCCTGCGGGACCGCCTTCACACCCTTCGTCACGTCAGTTATGTCATTGGCGACGCAATTGGCGTTTCCCGCAAACGGCGGGTTGAGGTTTTGTAGAGTGGCGGTTCCACCGGAGAGACTAAGGGTACCGAATACGATCTGCCCGTTTTGCGTCGTGGCGCCTGCGCAGTTAAACGTGCCTGCGCCAGTGACACAGTTCTGCATTTTCGGATGGTTGCTCACCGTCAGCGTCCCCACTGGCGTGCTGCTCACTACCGAAAAGGGAGCAGTGCCGGTGCCGACCGTCGACATAATTTGGGAATTTGCAGTGATGGACTGTTTGGCTGTTATCGGCTGGTTGGCGATGACCGGAATGTTGAAAGTTTTCGCGCTGGTATTGAGCCGCTCAAGCCAACTCGTGTTGTCGCCGATGTTGCCGATGTAGCTGGAGATGGACACCGGAGCGCCGAAGGCCAGCTGAAACTGGTTCACATTCGCGTCGAGATTGTCGAGGCCGATCCAAGTGTCGTTCACATCGCTCGTGTCGCCGGGGCTGGCCACGAGAAGGGGCCGGTGGCCGGGAGTGGCCAGCGTTTTGGCCGGGTTGGCATCTCCCAGCGTGATGAGGTGCGTGGCCGCCATGGTGCCGTGAGGAGCCATTAGATTGATCCGCCCCTTGTAGCCTCCCGGCTCGTCGGTGGCTACCGGACCGGACTGCAACAGTAAGGCCCCGATTTGGGGATAGTTATTGGACACCGAATCTCCGGCTGGGCAACTGATCCAAATCGATGACCAGGCCCCAGGAACGCTGCATTGTTGCGCGAACACGGTGGGAGCGTTGGCTCCATAAGAATTGATGTAGCCGCCCACGCTGATGCCGGTTTGCCCGGCGATGTCCGTATACAGCCTGGGCTCGCCCCCGTTGCTGGTCACCGAGTCGGTCGGTTCGGTCAAAATTACGCTTCCCGGCCAGAACATCAGCGCCGGAGCGTAGGTCGACGGAGCTGTCACCGCGTACTCGGGAAAATGGAGAGCGAGAACAAACCCTCGCCTTGTTCGTCGATGGTCGTCGTGCTCAACAGTTTCAAGGAACTGTCCTTTTGTATGCGGAATACTTGGATCTGGTTTGGATATTGAGCGACTACCATCAGGTTGCCTGTCACCGCGATGTTGCCCACGTCGGGACCCGCGACAATTGCGTTGGTGACCGTAAATTTCATCGGTTTCTCTTGAAAACTCGCCGTCAACACGCCTGAGGGACCGGAGGCCCACACGCCAAAATACAAGTTTCCCGATCCGGCATAGCCCGCCGCGCTGAAGAATGGAAAGATGGCAGCCGCCAGATTGGCGGAGTTCTTCAAAACCCAAACGCGCGGGTTGATCAGGCCAGCGGAGGTAATCCGAGCGGTCAAAGCAACGGCTAGGGCGTGTTGGCGTCTGATGTCCACCGTGGTGCTAGCGAACACCGCGAATTTGCTATCCTTCGTAATGTCAAGACCGTGCGGTTCACAATAACCTATCCTCGCGCAGGCACCCTCATTGAAAGTGAGAGTACCAACCAAGGTAAGGGCGCCGTCCCTTTGGCTGATTGCGAACAACTCAGCGGAGCCTAGCCCACCGCTAACGAGATACTTGCCATTAGGAGTTACCTCGATTGGGCCAAAGTCGGAGTCTGCTCTGTAAGACGAAACGAACGTTAAGGTGCAATCCGAGTTTACTCTCCACGCGCCGATGTTGCTGGTAAAACCATAGCTCGCATACAGGAATGTACCATCGGGAGTTAGGGTCAGTGTGCCGCCATGATCGTCGGCAATCAAGTTGGACTTGAAATAGTCTCCTACCCGCTTGTACCCGCTCGCTTTCGAGAAGGCTGCGATATCGCTCGAGCCGTCGTCGAAGACGAAAATACAGCTAGCATCGCGGCTCACCGTTTGCTCAACCTGAGCAAGGTAGAATTCATTGGTGGCAGCTTGGCCGCCGGTATGAAGGACACCCGTCTTGGCGAGGCCGCCAGTTACAGTATTTAGCTTGTAGAGGGTCGCGCTGTTGGAAATGTAGTTGCTATTGTTAGCGAGCACATATTCGCTAACGGCGAAGGCGAACCTAGAGAGCGTAACCAAAGCGACGAACCCAACGCACATCAAGTTTCTCATGTTTCACTGCCTCCAACCAGATTGTGCGCCTAGGGCGCAGTCCCTAACTTCCCACGCATTGATACGAGATCATGTCGCCTCCAGATCCGGTGACGCCGGTGAAGAGAACACTGCTCCCGCCCGTTTGGGGCACCGCGTTCACCCCGCGGCTGGGGGCGGTCAGGTCGTTGGCGACGCAATTGACGTTGTTGGTTTGGAATGCCGGGTTAATGCCAGACAGTGTGACCGAAGTCATACCCGTAGGGAAAGATATCGTTCCGAACACGATCTGCCCATTGAACGTCGGGTTTGCCGTGCAATTGTTGGTGCTTGTGAGAGCGCCGCAATACTGCACCTTCGGGTGGTTCTTTAGCGTTAGGTTATCGACCGGTGTGCTGCTTGCGATTTGAAAAGGCGCAGTGCCCTGTTGTACGGCAGATGCAATAGGGACAGCGAAAGTCTTTACGGAAGACGTAAGGCTTTCCAATGGTGGGTGGTTGATCCTATCCCCTCCATTATTGGCGATGTAGCTGGAGATCGACACCGGGGCGCCGAAGGCTAGCTGAAACTGGTTTACGTTCGCGTCGGGATTGTCCAGGCCGATCCAGGTGTCGTTCACATCGCTCGTGTCGCCGGGGCTGGCCACGAGAAGGGGCCGGTGGCCGGGAGTGGCCAGCGTTTTGGCCGGGTTGGCATCTCCCAGGGTGATCAGGTGTGTGGCCGCCATGGTGCCGTGAGGAGCCATCAGATTGATCCGCCCTTTGTAGCCTCCCGGCTCGTCGGTGGCTACCGGACCGGACTGCAACAGCAAGGCCCCGATTTGGGGGAAGTTATTGGACACCGAATCTCCCGCCGGACAACTCATCCAGATCGATGACCACGCGCCGGGAACGCTGCACTGATCTGCAAACACGGTGGGAGCGTTGGCCCCGTAAGAATTGATGTAGCCGCCCACGCTGATGCCGGTTTGCCCGGCCATGTCGGTATAAAGTCGGGGCTCGCCTCCGTTGTTGATCGGCGAGTCGGTAGCGGCGGTCAGAACCACGCTCCCCGGCCAGAAGGTCAGGGCGGGAGCGTAGGTCGACGGGTACATGACCGGGTAGTTATTGGTTCCGCCAATGCCAGTGTCGACGAAGGAGCACACCTTATTCGAGCAATTTGCGCTTTGTTGTATCCCTGTCTTAACCGCGAAGTTGTTCGATCCATAGGGCGCATTTTGATTGTTAATTATGTGCGCGGTATCAAGCACGGTGGTCCGCACCAGATCATAGGTGATCGTTCCGGTGGTTCCCACCTGCGGCCACTTCACCGTGATCGGGAAAACCGGGCCTGACAAGAAGGAAGCATACCCGGCCAGGTATGGAGCCGAGACAGTCGTGCCGACAGAGCTGTTGACGACAATGTAGTAGGCGTAAATCGTGTTAATTGTGCCCGTTCCCGTATTGAAAAATTGCGGGGGTAGTCCGGCTGATCCGGTGCCATGCAGGACGGAGAAGAATCCCTCGGAAATGAACCCAGCGATTCCTGTGCCCAAGGGGTTCGAACAATCGCCAACTTCCAAATGGACATTGTCAAGCAATGCCGCTACGTTGTTGAAGCTTCCGGTAGCTCGAATCCCGAACTGGGGATATCCCTGGACTACCGTGTCGGAGACGCGGAGGGCGTTCGCGTCCTGATTGTCAATGCCGTTGAAGAAGCATTGCCCGCTGATATTGGAGTCCTTCACCCAGAGCACGCCCGCGTTGGTGCCAAACGGCCCCGGAGCGAAGAGGGCAACGGAGCACCAGTCCGTACTGCAGTGTGCCCAGCCCTGGGTCCTTGACGGGTCGAATTTCTCGATGACTGCGGACTGATCGTTATCAATTTGAATGATAGTGAAGAACACGGGGCCGGCGCTGGAAGGGTCTCGCGTTCCGATACCGCGCAGCGTGGTGTGCTGGCCGTTGTCTTCGATCGCGGGGAACTTGGCGAGCGGGATTCCTGGGGCGAGTCCAGGTCGGACCAGGAGACCATCAATGGTTACGTCCCAGGTTGTGTTTGCACTGCCCGTGTCACCGACGAAAACACAGGTGTCTGCCATCGCGCACGTCAGCACACCGCCGTTCGCGTCAATATATTGCTTATGTCCTAAGATCGAAATACGGGCTTTGGCCGTGTATTCACCCGGCGGAATAATCACCTTGCCGAGCTGCGCTACCGTAATGGTGCTCGACGTAATGTTTGCCGCATTGATTGCCTCCTGAATGCCCTGCGACGCCGAGCCGAGCTTATATCCGCTGAAGTAGCTGTTCAGCGGCTGAAACGTGACTGTGCCGGATGATCCTCCCTGCAGTGGGCAGGTTGTGGCAGTAACCGTTACTGCCTCGGTGGCACTGCCCGAACTTGTTGTTCCGGACAGCCAAATGCGGGTAAACGGTTGGACTCCAGCGAAAACCAGCATGCCAGCGGGACAAGGGCTCAGAGTCACAGCGTTCGGCTGCCCTCCCGTGAGAGTTGGCGGCATGGTTGGGGACAATAGCCAGTCGTACGGACCACGGGTTCCCATGGGACCCTTCGCCGGGTAGAGAATTCCAGCCTCGTTGTTTGTGCTGAACGTGGTGCCCGGGGGCTGAATGATTTGTTGGTCCAAGGTGGGAGCCTGGTACACAGGATTGCTCTGAGCCAGTGCGTGGGTAGACAGAAGTAGAACAGCGAAGATGCATTCTTTTCGTGACATTCCACCTCGCAGCATTCCAGTCTGATTATTGCCGGCTCCATCATCCTGCTTTGCGTTGGCGTCGGGAATGACCAGGGTGGTGCTGCGAAGGCCAATACTTTTCCACCGCGAAACAGCTTGTATGCGGCGCTTCTTCGTGACCACCGTCACATCTATCCTTATGGCGCTTGCGCTAGTATGAGTCCACTTCCGTCAAAGGCTGGCCTCGATTCAGAAACGAGGCTTGCTCATGTGGTCGCCATTTAGGAAGTTCTTTCTCGTTGCGCTGATCCTAACTCTGGTCTCCCTGCCGGTGATCGCAGAGCAACCAACGCGGTTCCAGATCTTAGGAACGGACCCGCCGGGATCGCTACACCCGCAGCATCCGCGCCCATTGACCCGAAGCTCGGGCTACATCTTCGCGGGTACGGTTAAGTCGGTTGAGCTTGCTGCTCCCAAGGGAAACGGCATCTCTACCGTCCAGATCAACTTTCATGTAGACCAAGGCATTCGGGGCGTTCGAACCGGACAGACGCTGATGATCCGCGAGTGGGCCGGCTTATGGGAATCCGGGGAACGCTATCGCCCGGGCGAACGCGTTTTGCTGTTTCTCTATCCTCCCAGCAAGTTAGGACTCACGAGCCCGGTCAGAGGCCCAATGGGCCGTTTCAGAATTGGCCCCGATGGCCAGGTCGTCATCGACCCAGGGCGAATCGGTTTCCCGGCACGGCGTCCGAGAATCGGAGACCCATTGCGAGGACGAACTCGTGTCAGCCCTCGCGAGTTTGTTCGTTTCCTCGGTTCGGCGGAAGAGGAGTAAGCGCATGCCGATCAATTTACTTTCTTCGCGCCCGCCAGGAATAGCCGACAGAGAACAGTCTTACCCCTTCGCCGGCAAGTCCGTCATTCGCGCGGAAGATCTGCCACGAGCCGTGTTTCACCCGAAGATTATTTATCTTGCGGCAGTAGTAATTCTTCTGCTGCTCACGCTGATGCAACCCGCGCGAGCTGGCGGTCCCCGCTACATTACCGGAATCTGTTACTTCAATCCGGTGACGGGCCAGTGTACCGCTGACGTGGCGGGCGTGCCCCTGACCTGGGCCCAAGGAGTGGTCAACTACTACACCGACCAGGGCAGTTTGAGTCCGACGGTTTCCGGACCACAAGGAGACGCGCTGGTCGCTGATGCATTCAGCCAGTGGACTTCCATTTCGACTGCCGCCGTGACCGCGACGCACGCCGGGCAGCTTGCGGAAGACGTCAGCGGTGCGAACGTCTACCGCAACAGTGACGGCACCCTCACCATGCCTGCTGACATCATGCCGACAGCCACAGGCACGCCGGTAGGCGTCGTCTACGATGTCGACGGCACCGTCACGGACGCGCTTCTCGGCCAAGGTGCCGGTGATGCGTCCGAGTGCTTCGGCAATGCGGTTTTTGGGGGGCTCGACAATTTCGGAACCGATGCCCACTTTCTCCATGCGCTAGTGGTTCTCAACGGGAATTGTGTCGCTCAGTTGCCTGACCCCGATGTGGAGTATCGGCTGGTGCGCGTGCTGGGGCAAGTATTCGGCCTCGGCTGGTCGCAAATGAACCTCAACGTCCAGACGCGCATTCCTCCTCCGAGCGCCGACGACTACGTCGGTTTCACCATCATGCATGCCACGGATCTTCCCAATTGCGTCCCGATTACTCTGTGCTATTCCAACGGCGGCCAGGTCAATCCCTACCAGCCCAAAATGGATGATCAGGCGGCGCTCTCGCGCTTATATCCCGGGCCGACCTTTTCCGCCAGCACAGCACGTATTCATGGCAACGTGTATTTTGCGAATGGAAGCGGGCAAGCGGGTCAAGGCATGCAAGGTGTGAATGTCGTCGCCCGATGGATTGATCCCCATACGAATCAACCTTCGGGAGCTTACGCGGCTGCTTCCGTCTCCGGCTTTCTCTTTGCCGGGAATGTGGGAACCACAGTCACCGGCTTCAACGACAGCACGGGACAGCCCTTCAATCGCTATGGCTCAAATGATCCCACGCTGGAAGGATTTTTTGATCTGGCGGGATTGCAGATTCCCAACGGCGGGAATAGCGCACAGTACCAACTGACGGTCGAGGCTCTTGATCCTTTCTGGTCAGTTACGGTGGGCCCTTACCAGCCTTGGCAAGTGCAGCCGTCCGGCTCGGCGCAAACCATCACCGTGAACGTAACCTTGGGCGGAGACGTTCCGCAGGACATTGTGATGCAGGGCAGTGCAGCTCAAGAACCCGATTGGTTTGGACCTACAACCTATGCCACGCCCGCGCCGCTACCGATTGCTGGCGATTGGGCAGCCTCCCTTGACCCTTACGGCGGGCTCGACTATTTCTGGTTCTCTGGCCAGGCGAATCGGACACTCTCGGTATTAGTGACCGCGCTGGATCAGGCGAGCGCCCCATCAGAAAGCAAAGCTCAGCCGGTAATTGGCATGTGGGCGCTGTCCGATACAGGGACCTTTCCGGCGCCTGCGAACACGCCATCGGCATTCAACTCCTCAGTTTTCGGGATGACGGTTCTGAACGCGCAACTGCTGGACGCAACCGGCTTCCGTGTCGGGATCGCCGACATTCGGGGCGATGGGCGTCCGGACTATCGCTATCACGCGCGCCTGCTCTACGGTGATCACATCACTCCAACGCGAGCCAGCGTGGCCGGTGGTACGCCTCTCGCGATTGCAGGTTACGGATTCCAAGCGAATACTGCAATCAGCGTCGGCAGCGGGAATGCACAGCGATTGGCGGTATCCGCGAACCAGATAATGGTGACGACGTCCGCAAGTGCGGACGGTGTGCAGGACATTGCGCTCATCGATCCGCCTACGGCGGCCACGTCGATCATGAGCGGCGTTTTGACTTACGGCGCGGGGCCGAAGGACACTATAAAACTGATCGCGGGAGGAGGGCAGAGCCAGGTTCCGGTCGGCGGACAAGCGCCCACGCCGATTCAGGTGCAAGCCCTTGCGCCTGATGGGATCACTCCCGTAGCCGGCGCCACCGTGGTTTTCACCTCGATTCCCGCCGCAGCCTTCGCCGCAGCTGGCATGGGCACGCCGGTACCGGGGCTCTGCGCTGGCCAAGGCAATTGCACGATGCTCACGGACCAATCCGGCCAAGCCTCCGCTTTTGTCACCGCACCCGCGGTTGGCGCCACTAACATAACCGTGCAACTCGCGCCCGCTTCATATGCCAGCCCCAAATACGCGCCAGCGACGCTGGTAGGCTGCGTGGGCTGCGAGGGATCGGCCGACGACCTGGCTTTATATCCCCAAAACGTGTCGGTGGCGCAAGGGGCGACGGTCAGTGTTGGGCTGACCACGCGGGTGCTTTCGAATGGAGCGCCGCTGAGTGGTCAGGTAGTGAACTTCTCCCTGTACCACGGAAGCGGCACTCTGAATCCCGCTTCCGCAACCACGGATAAAAACGGATACGCCAGCACGAGTCTGCAGCTGTCGAACTTCTCGGCCGAGGTGGACGGAAACGCCTGCGTGGGATCAAACAACAATCCTTGCGTGGGGTTCCATGTTTTCCCGGTACCTTCCTCGGCGTTACGGCTGCAGGCCGTAGCTGGTGATCTGCAAGTCATTACTGTTGGATCAGCCTTTCAAACGGTTACGGTTCGGGTCACGGACACGTCGGTGCCCCCGAACCCCGTGGCCGGCGTAGGCGTAATTTTCCAGTCGCTGCTTGGACGCACGAACAACGATGCGCCGATTGTGTCGGGTGGAGACACCATCATTACGAGGAATGAGATGCCGATCATTCTCGGAATGTCGCAGGCCTCTGTAACCTCCGACGCGAACGGCCTTGCGAGCATACAGCCATCCACCGGCGGTTTTCAGGGAGCCTTGGCAATTCTGGGCACGGTTACGGCTGGATCAGGAAGTCTGCCATTCCAACTGCAATCGCTCTGGCCGGTGACGTACTAAAGGAGGGCACGCAAAGGAGGGTCAAATCAACACAGTCTGCGTCAGCCTAAGGAACTCGTGGGTAACCGCACACGCTGCGCTGGTTTCAGCAATTGCTGCGGTTTTCCGTAGTTGCGCCCATCCTCGTCGTTGACGAAGGACGGTGCCATCGACGAAGACTTGCTTGCGCAGCTCGGCTTGTAAGATCGCTGACCGTCTGGCAACAACCATGTCAGGACACTGACGAAATAGAGGAACGCTATGGCTGAAAAGATCCTTCTAGTGGACGATGATAGCAGCATCCTTGACGGGTATCGGCGCAGTCTGAGCCGCGAGTTCCCGATGGAAACTGCCCTAGGCGGGCCGGAAGCCCTGAAACTCGCTACCGACAGCGGCCCCTATGCCGTCGTGGTTTCTGACATGCGAATGCCCGGCATGGATGGCATTCAGCTTCTGAGCAAAATCAAGGCCCTATCGCCGGACACCATTCGCGTCATGCTGACCGGCAACGCCGAGATTGAGACCGCCATCACCGCCATCAACGAGGGCAGCATTTTCCGTTTTCTCACCAAGCCCTGCAGCAAGGAAGTGATGGCGAAAACCCTGACCGCGGCGCTGGTGCAGTACCGCCTGGTCACAGCTGAAAAGCAACTGTTGGAACAAACCCTGAGCGGCAGCATTCAAGTTCTGACGGAAGTGCTCAGCCTGGTCAATCCCGCCGCTTTCAGCCGCGCCGAGCGCGCTCGCCGTTACATTCACCACATTGTAACCGCGATGAAACTGGGAAATCCCTGGCAATACGAGGTCGCCGCCATGATGTCCCAACTAGGTTGCGTCACCCTGGCCCCGGAAACGGTCGCGGCGGTGTTCAACAGTGAGCAGATCACGCCGACCGAGCAGGCACAATATGATGCCCACCCCAAAGTCGCTTATGATCTGCTTTCGAAGATCCCCCGCCTGGAACCCATCGCGTGGATGATCGAGCACCAGAATCAACCACTCTCCGAGGCGGGACCCGGCGACTTCGAGACGGCAGACATGCGGCGGGGAGCGGGAATACTCCGGATAATCCTGGCTTATGAAAAACTCATCCACAAAGGAGTTTCGCGAAACGAGGCGGCACACAATCTGGCTCTCCAAAACAAGAACTTCAGTCCGGAGTTCTTCGAAGCCTTGGTGGCATTGGATCCCAACGCCGAAGAAGGCCAAATTCGAAAGTGCCGGATCGAACTACTTTCACCCGGCATGATCGTTCAGCAAGATGTCCACACCAACGAGGGAGTGTTGCTGATTTCCAAAGGGCAGGAGGTCACTCCGCCGCTCATACTCAAGCTCAAAAACTTTCACGCCAGGCACCTGATCGGCGGGGACGTGACTGTCTCGACTCCCACGACTTCACTAGCTTTCGTGAAAGGCGCTTCGTAGACGACCGCGACGGACGGGCTGTCTGGCTTTTGCGTCCTCCCACAGTGGAATGCGATCGGCGTCACTTCTTCACCCACTGATCCACCCAATCGTTTACCGTCTTGAACCAGAGCTGGCTGTTCTGCGGCTTGAGCACCCAATGACCCTCATCGGGGAAATACAGCATTTTTGACGGCACCTTCAGCCGCTGCAAGGTGGTAAAGAGCTGGAATCCTTCTGACGCATCCAGCCGGTAGTCGAGTTGGCCGTGGATGACGAGCGTAGGAGTCTTGAAATTCAGCGCCGACAAATGCGGCGACCATTTGCGATAGAGTTCACGATTGCTGTAGAGCGGCCCTTTGAACTCCCACTCTTCGAACCAAAGCTCCTCCGTGGTGCCCCACGCGGATTCGTTATTGAACGTTCCATCGTGCGAGACGATGCACTTGAAGCGGTTCGAATGCCCCAGAATCCAATTCACCATGTAGCCGCCGTAGCTGGCGCCCAAGGCGCACTCCCGGTCCTTGTCGATGAATGGATAGGTACGCTCGGCGTCGTCCAGGCCTTTCATCAAGTCTTCAAAGGGAGCCCCACCCCAGTCGCCGTTGATCGCGTCGATGAATTTCTGCCCGTAACCGGGCGAGCCGTGGAAATTGATCATGATTACAACGTAGCCGTTAGCGGCGAAGAGTTCGGGATTCCAGCGATAGCTCCACAGGTCGCCTTCTGGAACCTCAGGCCCGCCGTGAACGATGAATTTCACGGGGTATTTCTTCTTGGGATCGAAGTTCGGGGGCTTGACCAGGAAGCCTTCCACCTTGTCGTTAGCCGCGCCCGTGAACCAGAAAGTCTCCAGCGGGGACATTTCGACTCGCGACAGAACCCCATGATTAAGATCAGTGAGTTGCACCTCGCTCTTTTCCACGTTCGCAGTCTTGCATCCCTCGGGCTTAATCTTCCCGCTCGAATCGGTACACACCTCCTGCGCTTCGAAGACGGTCGCGGCACCCTCGGACCCAGCTTGTGGCAATGTCGCGCGAAAGATTTCGTTCGGAAACCTGACAGACATGCGGGTAAATAGAAGGCTTTTGCCGTCGTGGGTTACGGCGAGATCATCGTTGTGGCCCGGAACAATCAGCTTGATATTGTTTTTCTTAAGATGAGCGGTTGTATCATTTCCCTCGTCACCGCCAATGACAGCGGTATCCAGAGAGATGGAGTAAATCGGGGCGTCCCCCTTGTCGTCGGCGACGAAAAAAATCTTGGACGAGTCGTGATCCCAGGTGTACGTTCCCACCCAACGGTCGAAGTTCTCCGTCAAGTTCCTGATGTGTCCGTTGCGCCGGTTATACAGCATCAACCGGAAGCGATCGCTCTCGTAGCCCGGCCTAACCTGGGCGCGATACGCGATGAACTTGCCATCCGGTGAATAAAGCGGCGACGAATCACTAGCGGGATTATCGGTGATCTTCTTCGCGGCTCCGCCAGTCACGGGCACGATAAATAAGTCGTTGTTGGTGCTGAGGGCCTCGACTTCATCGTGATTCGAGGTGTAACAAATCTCCTGCCCGTCGGGCGAGAAGGCATAATCGTCCTGCCCTCCCAGGCTAAATGGCGGCACATCGTGGTCGCCGGGAGTGAGATCGCGAGGGGGAACCGTTTCGTAATCGAGAATAATCTTCCCAGGCTCCGAACGCGGCTCCACGTTATCCGCAGATATGACGAACAAATGACTCCTCTTGCCTTCCTTGTAGGCATTCCAGTGACGATAGAGCAAGCGGGTGAAAATCTGGGCTTTCACCTTGGATGTGTTGGCTTCCTGGACCTTCTTGGCGTTGCAGGCTAGCTCTTGGGCGGGGGCGCCATCGCACACGGGATACACGTTGGAAACAAACACTATGTTCTTCCCATCTGGCGACCAGATGGGGCCATCGGCTTCGGTAGCAATCGCGGTCAGCTTGTGGGTTCCAGTCACTGTGCCTTTGGCGCCGTCAAAATCGGCGATCCAGATCTGCGAGCCACCTTCTTTCGACGACAGAAACAAGAAGCGCTTGCCATCCGGTGCCCAGCGCGGACGGTCCGATTGCTGACCAGGAATGATCGCGCGCGGCTCGCCGCCAGCCGTCGGCACCACCCACACATGCGGCACCTTCGTGTTCGTTTCCAGGCTGACGTCAATCGCGCTGAACAGCACCCACTTTCCGTCGGGCGAGACGATCGGCTCGCCGATGCGCTTCAGCGCCATCATGTCTTCGAAGGTGAAGGGATGCTTACTCTGAGCTAAAGCATTAAGAACCAATAATGCGATGAAAATCAAGCCGAGGAAACGGCGCATGACCTGCCTCCGTGGGGGAACGGGCCAGTGTAAATCATGCAGGCTGCAAGCGGTCGTGACAGACTTTGTTCGGATGCTTTAGGTTCGGCCTAGCGAGCCTCCGCCCGTTCCACGCACTCCAGAATCTCCGCCTCGCTGAGGGTATGGTCAGACGCCTTGGCGCGCCGGTAGATGCTCTCCACCACATCATCAGAGGCCGGAATACCGCGCCGCTCCAACCAGAACAACACGTTGGACTTGCCGCTCATGGGACCGACATCAATCACCTGTTCCAAACCGAACACATGCGACGGCACTCCCGAATACACCATGTTTGCCAGTTCGATGTCGTTCTTCTTATAGGCCTTGATGACCGCGGAGGCGTGCACGCCAGTAGCCGTGCGAAAGGCATCTTCGCCGACCACCGGATAACTTGCTGGAATGGGCACTCCGGTAGCCCGCGATACCGCCTGGCAATACTCTTTCAGCTTGGTGAGATCCTGATCGACCCAAGGCGGAATGCCCATGAGTTTCAGGTTCAACAGCATCTGGTCCATCTGGGTGTTGCCGACTCGTTCGCCGATTCCGAGCGCCGTCGCGTGCACACACTCTGCGCCCGCGACCAGCGCCGCCATGGAGTTGGCGATGGCCAGCCCGCGATCGCAATGTCCGTGCCAGTCCACGCGAATCTTTTCGCCCGATGGCTTCACGACTTCCTTGATGATGAACTGCACCAGCGCAAATGCACCCATAGGCGTCGCGTGACCCGCCGTGTCGCAAATGCAAATGGCGCGTGCCCCGCAGTTGATCGCCGCCGAGTAAAGCCGCTTCACCATTTCCGGATCGCACCGGGTTGTGTCTTCGGTGACGTACATTACGTCGAGCCCCAGCGACACCGCATACTTCACCGCACTTTCCGTCGTCTGCAGCAGAAAGTCATCGCTCCAGTTTTCCGTGTAACGACGGATGGGACTCGATCCAATAAATGCCGCAGCCTCGATCTTCAACCCGGTGCGCTGCACAATTTCCGCGATCGGGCGGATGTCTTTCGGATGTGTACGGCACGCGCAATTGGCGCGAATCCTCATCTTGTGGTCGACGATCTCGCGGGCCAAAGCCTCTACATGCTCTACTGCGCGCGGACCTGCGCCGGGCAACCCGAGATCGGCCGAGTGAATGCCCAGAGTTTCCATGAGGTGGAGTATGGGAATTTTTTCCTTGATGGAAGGATCGCGCACCGAAGGCGACTGCAAACCGTCGCGTAAAGTTTCGTCGTTGAGCAAAACATGCCCCATCGGCCGCAGCGACGCGGGATGAATCCGGTTCCAGTCGTAAATGAGTTCAGAAGATTTCATGTATGCTTCGGCGATGCTGTTTCCCCGCTGCTCGTGCGGGGACGGGTCTTTGACCCGTCCACCGAGCGCAGCGAGGCAGCCCTACTTACTCTTCGCCGGCACGGTAAGCCCGAAAACCGAAATCCGCCCCGACCCGGCAACGTTCAAGCCACCCGAGTCCTCAGGATTAGGCAAGTAGAGCGTCTTGCAATGTTCGCAACGATACACTTCGGCATCGCGCCCCCAAGCCTTCTCCACATCGCCGCAAGCCTGCTCCAGCACATCCGTCGTGTAGAACCAGCGCTTGAGATGGCCGCCGCAGAACTTGCCTTTCTCGTTCTTCTCGTTACAAGCTCGCTGTCCCGGCTTCTTGATTTTGACCTTGTGCTTGGGGAGTTGCGGGGGAGTTTGCGTGCCAGAGGTTGCGGTTGTCGCCAAAAGGTTCACCCTCGTTCAAGCGGCTGATGCCGCGGGATTCAACTGTGCAGCTTCATTCTACTCGAAGGGTTTTGCGGGACGCTAGAGACCCTCCCAATCCGAAGATTGCATCCTCCGCCGTCAACCCCCGGCCAGGGTGATCCTGCCGCAGTGGGATAGCGTCTTAGCGAATCGCGCGTCGAGGGTTGATTAAGACACTACCCACAGCGGAAGGATTCCGGCCTACCGGCCTGACGCTACAGCTGACGCACCAGTCTCGATGCTTGCAATCTTGAGCTGGTTGTTTTCGAGTGTACCGATGACTCGCACATCGAGGCCCGCAAACGCCGCGGCCTTTCCTTGGTCGTCGAGGCTGTAAACGGTTCTTTTGGCGGCGTCATATAGGACGTACTTGCCGCCGAGCTGAGCGCACTTCTGAGTACAGGTCTGTTTCTCGCGTCCCATGCTTTTCATTTCATTCATCATTTCCTCGTGCGATCGGTTCTTGGCGCAAAACGTATCGGTGATTTCCCCAGTAAACACCTGCTGACCACTTCGGTTGACTTGTCCAGCCCACAATTGCACAGCCAGCAGCCCTGTGGAAAGGAGGAGTGGAACACGAGCGAAACGGCTTCTCATAGTTATTTCTCCAGGATTAGGGTTTGACTACCTTCCTGAAGAACATAAAAAAAATATGAGCATGGCTTGTCATGGGAGCGTCAACAGTTTGCATTTTTCCGCGCAAACGCACCTCCGCGTCCCACGCCCGCGAAAAAGTAACACGCTGCTGACATTTTCGTGACCTAGCGCGGGACCGGCTCATCGGCTAATCCGAGGCGCATGGAACTGCAGAAAAGACAAGGGTGTGGCAACGAATCGGCGTGCGGGTGGCCCACCCTATCGGCCGGCCTTTCGCGCTTCGGAGCAGGCATGGCGCAATTCAGTCGTCCAGAACGAATGCCGGGTGGGTGAGTTTACCTATCGGGCTTATCGCGGTGCGCGCTGGCTTCAATGTAGGTGGCGAAGTCTTTTCCAGGCGGCGCGATTTCGAATTTCAGCTTCAGGCGATCGGGTCCCGCGCTGGTATAGGTCAGCCGGAAGCGGGGCGCATCTTGCGAGCCTTCGCTGAGAAACACGGCACTATTCCCTGATGGCTGGATGGCATAGTGGATGATATGCTCCTCGCTGTCGAAGTAGATCGCTCGCAGATCGTGGGAAGCGCCGTCGTGGTAAATGATCATCAGGTCGTCGTGCCGATACGCGGGTTTGCCTTTCGCTTTGGGGTACTCCGCGAAATTCTTTCTGAGGAGGATTTTTCCTTGCAGATCAGGGGTGAAGGAAAATGCCCCAGTGCCGGGCCCCTGGTCCGCGGTTCTACCCTCTCCCATCCAGTGCCCCACCAGAAATTGCAGCGGACCCCAATCCTGGGCGCCAGCTGTGAGGGAGCAGAGAAGGGCGCTGACAATCAGAACGCGACGCATGGGGAGACCATTGTACGCTCGGGGGCGCGAAATCCAGTCACGGGCTGGGGGCTTGATTTGCGGCTATAATCAAGAATAGTCATGAAGGTCCGCACCCTCATTTCATTTCTTGGCACTCTATTTCTGAGTAGCTCTGCTTGGCTTACGTCGTGCGCTCAGGCGCAGGATGCGGGGTCGGAACTGCCGTCGGCTCCCTCCGCGTCGCAACAACAGAGCCGGTCGCAGAAGCCTGCGCTCCCGACGCAACAACAGCCTGCTCCGATGCCTCAGGAAACCTCTCAGCAGGCTCAACTTCCATCCGAACCCACCAAGCCCGCTGCCGTCCCAGCTGCCGAGGATGCCGGACAGAATCAGCCGCCAAAAGCGGGGACGGCTTCGACCTCTAGTGCGCCTGCGGGGCCGAGCCAATCAGAAGATGACTCCCTCACCACGATTCGCCATACGGTAAACGAGGTGAACGTGGTTTTCACGGTTACCGATAAGCATGGGCACTATGTAAGGGATTTGAAGAAACAGGATTTCAAGGTCGTGGATGACAATAAGCCGGCAACGGAAATCCGCAGCTTTCACGCCGAGGCGAATCTGCCTCTGGAAGTGGGACTGCTGGTTGACGCCAGCAATTCGGTGCGCGACCGATTCAAGTTCGAGCAGCAAGCAGCGGTCGAGTTTTTGAATCAGACCATACGTCCGAAATACGACCAGGCTTTCGTGGTGGGCTTCGATGTGACTCCAGAAGTCACGCAGGATTTTACCGACAATACGGAAATGCTCTCGATCGGAGTGCGCTCCCTGCGTCCAGGCGGTGGTACCGCGATGTACGACGCGCTGTATTTCGCCTGCCGCGACAAACTGATGAAGGCGCAGCACAACGGACCGGTGCGCCGGGCGATCATTCTGCTCACTGACGGTGACGACAATCAGAGCCATGTGACCCGGGAAGAAGCCATCGAGATGGCGCAACGCGCCGAAGTGATCGTGTACACCATCAGCACCAACCTGAGTGGCGCGGGCCATCATGGAGACAAGGTGCTGGAACGCATCGCGGATGCGACGGGCGGGCGCGCCTATGTTCCGTTTCAGCTCAACGAAGTGTCCAACGCATTCGCGGCAATTCAGGAAGAGCTGCGCAGCCAGTACGCGCTCTCCTACAAACCCGCTGACTTTACTTCCGATGGCCGCTACCGCAGCATCGAAATCCTGGCCCTAAGCCAAAAGGGCTTGCGGGTGCGCAGTCGTCACGGTTATTACGCTCCTTCCCGGTAGGTAATCGCATGGCGGGATACTCCGGCACTCCATTGCCCAAGAAACTCGGCATAAAAGAGCAGTTCCGCGTTGCCCTGCTCGGTCTACCGGCGGACGTGAAGGCCGAGCTTAAGAGTGCGCTGGCCAGTTGCCAGGCTGCGAAGGATGCGCCACTCGACTTCGTGATGGTCTTTGTGCAGACTGGGGGTGAGCTCAAGAAACAGTTCCCACAACTGGCAAAGCAACTGGCGCCCGCCGGGATTCTGTGGGTAAGTTGGCCGAAGAAGGCTTCCGGAGTGGCTACTGACCTCAACGAGAATGAAGTGCGAAGGGTTGGGTTGGAGGCGGGCCTGGTAGATGTGAAAGTCTGCGCGGTGAATGAAATCTGGTCGGGTTTGAAGTTCGTGATCCGCTTGAAGGATCGGGAGAAGGGTAGAACCTGACGAGCGAGTCGCCCGTCACCACCCAGAATCCTGGGTTGCCTCAGTCGCGTTTGGGAACGGCGTAGTACCCGGCGCGGGATTGGATCTTGTAGTCTTTGTTGGTGGCGTGGATTTCGATTTTGCGGAAAGTGCCGTCGAGGGTCGCATTGGTCGGGTTGTAGCCGATGTTGTACTGGCTGCGCAGTTCGTTGGCGATTTGGTCAAAGCCCTCTTTCAGCTTTTCGTATTTGTTTCCGACTTCAATGACTCGGCCTCCGGTTTCCTGGGTCAGCTTCTTCATTTCGCCCTCACCGGAGTAGCCGCCGAAGCTGCCGTAAAAACCACGGTCTGCACAGAGCAATACGTAGACGATGCTGTCTGACTTCTGCGCCGCTTCGATGGCGTCCTTGATCTTGAGCTGGCTGCCCTCATCCTGGCCATCGGTAAGCAGGATCATGGCCTTGCGTCCGACTTGCTGGGCTAATTCGTCGTGCGAGGCCAGATACACGGCGTCGTACAGCAACGTGCCCTTAGGAGCTCCGATGGTTGGAACCGTCCCTCCGCCCAGGCCTGGTATGCCAGTGCCACTTCCGCCGGCGGTGTTGATGCGAGCGCTGTTCAGAGCTGCTTTCAGCGCATGCACGGAACTGGTGAAATCCTGCAAGAGTTCAACGTTCACATCGAAGCCGATAACAAAGGCTAAGTCCTTCTCGCGCAGGATTTGACTGAGGAAGTCGCCACCCACTTGCTTTTCCATGTCGAGCACGCGGGCCTGACTGCCGCTGGAGTCGATCAAAATGCCGAGCGTAAGCGGGAGGTTGGATTCGGCGGCAAAATACTTGATGGTCTGCGGCTTGCCGTCCTCCAGTATTTGGAAATCGTTCTTGGTAAGGCTGGGGATCAGTGCTCCCCTTTTGTCCTTGACATTGAAAAAGAGTTGGACAACATTCACGTTGACCTTCAAGGTCGTAGCCGACTGGTCCTGATCTTGATCCTGCCGGTTCTGGTCCTGCGAAGGGGCTGATTGCTGTGCGCTGGCGGCCGAAAGCCCGGCTAACAGGAGCATGGGTAGAAGGGCGCGCAAGACCGGAACGGTACAGGCTTTGGACATGAAAGTATTCTCTCGCTATTTTTGTTAGTCTAGTCCTTTGAGGTTAGATGCACCAAATCGGCAGTCTTGGCATCCCAATAAAAGCAATTTGCCGTGAGGCGGAGAGGTCCACCCAGTGCTTCGATTGATGGGTATGCGGCGGTCGGTTGCAGCTGTAGCAATCTTGTTGTTTTTTCTGGCTTTAGGGACCGCGGCGGCTCAGCAGGAGACGCAGCAGCGGACCGATCAAAAGCAGGAGATGCCTGACGCACCTTCAGCTAGCCGACCTCCGCAGCCGTTTCCGAGCACCGCGCCGACCGAGTCTCAGGGCCCACCCGCGACCGAACCGCCTACGACCGAGCCTCCGCCCACGTCAAATGATGCGCCGCCCTCGTACAGCAACCCGGCTTCTTCCCGAGCGGAAGACAAAACGGTTCCGCCTCCGCATCCGGTGGATGTTAAGACCGTTCCGGAAGGCGGTGCGACGCCCGATGCAGGAAGCAGTTCACAGGACGAGCTGTTTAAGATCACTCGCAACGTCAACCAGGTGATTGTGCCAGTCAGGGTGACAGACGACTCCGGACGGCTAGTCAACGGATTATTGCCCAAGGATTTCTCCGTCTACGAGGATGGTAAGAAGCGGACGATGAACTTCTTTACCAGCGATCCGTTGGCCATCTCGGCGGCTGTGGTTTTTGATCTGGGTATGCCGGATGTCAATGTACAAAAGGTGAATCAGACTTTTCCGGCACTCGAGGGGGCGTTCAGCCAATTCGACGAGGTTGCAATCTACACCTACAGCACGACGGTTGGAAGAATGGCGGACTTCGGAGCCGTGGGCAGGAGATTGGACGCGGTGCTGAACCAACTGAAAAACGATCGCGGCGAAAACAATGGCGTACCCGTGACTGGCGGACCTTTGGGCCCCCAGGGTCCGATGATCAATAACATTCCAGTCGACCGCAGCATACCCGCACCAATTTCGCCTGGCAAACAGGCTCGCGCGCTCAACGACGCCATTTTGGCCGCAGCCATGGATCTGGGCAAGCGAGAGAGAAGCCGCCGCAAAATAATATTCATCATCAGCGACGGCCGCGAATACCGCAGCAATGCCAGCTATAGTGATGTGTTGAAAGTGTTGCTTTCGAATGGGATTCTGGTTTACGGCATTGGCGTGGGAGGCTCGGCGATTCCGGGCTACAAGCAAATAGAAAAGCTGCACCTCCCGGGACAAGGATATAGCGATATTTTGCCCAGATACGCCAACGCAACCGGAGGCGAGATTCTTAGCGAGTATTCCAAGGCCGCCCTTGAAAGCGCCTATCAGCGCGCCATTGGTGACGCCCGCAATCAGTACACGCTGGGTTACGCGACCGCAGCTACTCCCAGCAGCACGTATCGGGAGATCGAAGTCAGGGTTGGTCGTCCGGGCTGTAAGAGCTCGGATCTGCGACCCTGCGTGCTGGTGTATGCGAAGGCGGGGTACTATCCGTTGCCGATGAGCCAGTTACCGTATCAATCCAGGGGGTCCCGCTAGGTAACCAGGGTAACCTGCCGGTGTTCGCGGCTGTGTGGTATAAAACCAGCAGTACCAAGCCAAAACTACAGGTGGAGGCGCTCCGGGTTTTTGAGCGTCTGCCGCATGTCTTGAGGAAAGTCTTTGAGTTTCATCAACTTTGCAGCCCGCGAGATCAATTGCAAGATCGTTTACTATGGCGCCGGGCTGGGCGGCAAAACAACGAATCTCCAGTACATCTTCCAGAAAACTGCGGAACAGCAGAAAGGGAAGATGATCTCGCTGGCCACGGAGACGGATCGAACCTTGTTCTTCGACTTCCTGCCTCTCGACCTCGGTTCAGTGCGTGGTTTCAAAACCCGTATCCACTTGTACACGGTTCCCGGGCAGGTGTTCTACGACGCCAGCCGCAAGTTGATCCTGCGCGGAGTGGACGGCATTGTCTTCGTCGCCGATTCCCAGCAAGAGCGCATGGACGCCAACGTCGAGGCGCTCGACAACCTGATGGACAATCTCAAAGAACACGGTTACGACTTCAAGAAGATTCCTTACCTACTGCAGCTTAACAAGCGTGATCTGCCAAATATTCTTCCCGTCGATGCCCTGAGCAAGGAACTACGCCGCAAGGACGAGCCGGTGCTGGAAGCCATCGCCTTTCGGGGCAACGGCGTCTTCGAGACCTTGAAAGAAATCGCGCGGCAAGTGCTGCTGGAATTGAAACAGGGCGGGTAAGGTTCAGGATTCAGACACCAGTCCGCGCGCACTGATATCTCAGCGGAGGGCGTTCGCGATCGAGTATGGCGGGTACACCCGATAAAGCTGCCTTGACACCGAATACTGCAGCGATCGGCTCTCGCGTGACCGAACTCCGAATCGCTCTAGTCGGAGCGTTTCTGGCGTCTTGCGGGTTCTTCTTCTTTTTCTCTACCTCAGCCGCAGTGCAGCACGACCGCGTCAACGGACCAGCTCCTGTGCCAGCGTGGATTGTGCTGCTTGGTTTTGGTTTCTATTTGGCTCCCTACATAATCTCCTGGTTCCTCCTTTCGACTCGAGAACAGACGTCTATTGCGAGTGGGGCAGGTGTCGCTTGTGGCTTCTTTGGCGCATTTCTGATCGTCTCACCGTATGCCCTTGTGGTGATGTGGTTGTTCGTGGGCCTTTCGGCTAACGATCGCGGGGCAGATCACGGATTACTGGCGGCGGGATTGACCCTGTTGGTATTTATGGTGATCAGTCTGTGGATCGTCTGGCAAGCGTTCAGGATCGGAAAGATTCAGTGGAATACGTTCGGCATAGCGGCCGGCGTAACCGCATTTTATTTGTATTTTGGTTTCCAGTCTTTCAATCTCACCGCGTACCGAGGCCAGCGGCACGCGGAGCAAAAGAGGGTGCAGGCCGAGATGGATCTGTACAAGCCCGCAATGCTTGCCCGGCAGCGGATTGTTTCCCTAACTGCTTGCCTGCTGAAAAACCACATGCTCCACCCCGAAGCAGAATACCCTGCATCCATTGATCCGCTGCCGGCCGGCTACACTTGCGCTCCAAGCCCTCCGACCGACCCAATCCCAGAATTTACCTTTACCTACACGCCCCAAACTGATTCGTCAAACAATCGGGTCACTGATTTTCAGTTAACCGCAATGCCGGGACAAAAAGGCGTGCGCGGTCGCGAACCGATGTTGATCGACGGCCGCGGAATCGTATTTGTTGATTACCCGTGGGAAATGCAGAATGTCACGCCCAAGGTCATGGTCATGCCGAGCGACCTCCCGTACTCGCAGATCGATTGCCCTCAAGCTCAATATCGACCTTTACATTAAGAACAAGGCTAACGGATTGGCCCCCGTCACCCTTAACGCTGACGCCATCGGCGGCCTCGGCCACGAGATGCCAACCGTTGAAGACGGCGGGACGCGCCTGGAAACAAGGGATTTCGAAATGCTCTATTTCCCGCCGAAGGCCAGCGATCCCAACCGATTTGCCATCTCGGTTCGGTGCAAGAGTTACGGACAAAATTGCCTGCGAAGCTATTTCGCCGATTACGACGGCAGCCTTCACGCCACCGGGGAGCCGCGCCAAGCGACCGCCCATGACCCCGCTCCTCTTCGCTGCGAAAATGCCAACTCGGAATGCGAAGACATCATCTGGGACCCGATATAGACAGCCCCAGGCCAGGCTTATCTTCAGTGTGCGGATTCAACAACTCCGGGAAGAACTAACCAACCAGGGTGCTGCTCGTCTAGAATGGCAGGCGCAACATTCAGATCCAACCGAGACCTCAGGAGAAAAGAGCCCTTGATGCGTATCTTCAAAGCTTTGTTATCTGTCTTCTTGCTTTCGCCACTTTTGCTTTCACAGGCTGCCACGCTGCACAGCATCGATGTCACTGACCTTGACCGGAAAGTCGATCCCTGCACCGACTTCTACGAATTCTCCAATGGCGCCTGGCGAGCGAACCACCCCATCCCCACGACTATGGTGCGCTGGAGCAAGCGTTGGGAGTCCGGCGAAACCACCAAGGACAAGCTCAAGGAAGTCCTCGAAGTGGCAGAACAAGACAAGACCGCGCCGAAAGGAAGCACAGAACAAGTCATTGGAGACTACTACGGCGCGTGCATGGACGAGTCCAAGGTCAATGGCCGCGGCATCGAGCCGCTGAAAAAGTGGTTCGCCGCAATCGATGCCGTCAAGGACAACGGCGGCCTGCAACCAATGATGGCCGACATGCACGACATTTTGATCACAGCGCCGTTTAATCTTGCCGCTTCGACGGATCCCCACAAGCCCACGTGGGTGCTCGCGGATCTGGGCGCCAGCGGCTATTCCCTGCCCGATCGCGACTACTATCTGAAACCCGATGCCCGCTTTAAGGAAGCCCGTGAAAAGTACGTGGAGCACATCGCCAAGATGTTCACGCTGGTAGGCTGGGACCAGAAATCGGCAGCAGCGGGGGCACAGACCGTCATGTCCATGGAGACCAAGTTCGCGGAAGCTTCTTTGGACAACGTCGCCCTTCGAGATCCGAGTGCCACCGACCACAACTCGACATTTGTCCAACTCCAGGCGATGGCCCCTCATTTTGACTGGGCCGACTACTTCAAACACAATCAACTCCCCCAGGACGTTGACCTGAACGTCGACCAACCCAAGTACATGCAGGAATTCGACCGACAATTGCAGCAGACTTCCCTGGCAGACTGGAAGGTCTATTTCAAATGGCAGGCCCTAAACTCCTCCGCCGAAGCACTCTCCGCTCCCGTCGTGGAAGAGGATTTTGCCTTCTTCGGGAAATACTTGAGAGGCCAGGCCGAGATGAAACCCCGCTGGAAGCGGTGCGTGGAATCTACAGACCAACTCCTGGGTGAAGCGTTGGGGAAGAAGTACGCCGAGAAATACTTTCCACCAGCAGCCAAAGCGCGGGCGGAAGAGATGGTGCGCAATATTCTCGCTGCCATGCGAGACGATATTCTCAGCCGTCCGTGGATGAGCGACGAAACCAAGGAGCGGGCGATGGCCAAAATCGCCACCTTCAATCCCAAGATCGGCTATCCCGACAAGTGGAAGGACTACAGCAAGGTGGACATTCGCCGGGATGCGTTTTTCGAAGACTACCTCGCCAGCCGGCGTTTTGTGGTGGAAGACGACCATCAAACTATCGGCAAGCCTGTCGATCGCAGCCGCTGGGGCATGACGCCGCCCACGTCGAACGCTTATTACAACCCGCTGTGGAATGAGATTGTCTTTCCTGCCGGCATTCTGCAGCCTCCGGGCTTTGATAACAACGCCGTCGACGCTGTGAACTACGGATCGATTGGAGTGGTGATCGGCCATGAAGTGTCGCACGGCTTCGACGATCAGGGCGCGCAGTATGATTACCTGGGAAGGCTGCGGAACTGGTGGACCGACAACGATCTGAAGCAGTTCCAGCAGCGTGGCGCGTGCGTCGCGGACCAGTTCGACAACTACTTCATCGAGCCTGGCGTGCACCACAACGGCAAACTGGTGCTGGGCGAGAGCATTGGCGACTTGGGCGGTGCGAAGGTCGCATTCCTCGCCTTCCAGAAATCGCTCGAAGGGAAACCGCGCCCTGCGGACATCGATGGCTTTACTCCGGAACAGCAGTTCTTCATCGCCTGGGGTCAATGGCGCGGAGATGCCATCCGCATTGAGGAACAAAGAGTCATGATGCAGTCGGATCCACATCCCATCGGGAAATACCGCGTCATTGGACCACTGTCGAATCTGCCGCAATTTCAAAAGGCGTTTAGCTGCAAGGCTGACGCAGCGATGGTAAGGCCCGCGGATAAGCGCTGTGAAGTGTGGTGAAGGAGCTCCAAAACTGAAAAACGGTGACCCATGGGGCACATTCGGATCGGGAAGAACTAGCACACCGCGATCCTTCAGCCGGTGATATTGTGATTCCCCAAGAAAAAGAAGCGCCGCTGGTTGGCGGCGCTCTTTTTGTCCGGACTACCACAAAACTATTTCGTGTCTGCGGTCGGGGTGGCCCCGAACTCGCGGCGTCCGATGGTGCGTGCCGCGCGCGCCGCCATGGGAGGCATTCCCGCCGCGGCGCCGTAACGCTCCATGAGCATGGGTACCATGGCGCCTTCGGCTTCTTTCACAAACGTCAGAGAGCCTTCCGCGGCCATATCGATGCGGATGAAGTCTCCCAGCCTGACCTGGCCCGTAGCCACCAGATTGGCCAGAGGGAAAACAAGGTGCCGTTCAATGGCGCGCTTCAGATGCCGGGCACCGTATTTTGGATCGGTGCCCTCATGCAGCAAGAAACTCTTCACCTTGGAAGTGCAGTTGAACACAAACTGGTTTGCGGCTGAAGCCATCAGAATGCGCTGCTGCACCATGCCCAGCTCGATGTCGAGAATTTGCTCCAGGTGCTCTGGCCGCAGCGTTTTGAAAACCACCACCTTGTCGATGCGGTTCATGAACTCGGGCGTGAACTTACGCCGCGCGGCTTCGACCGCGGTGCGATCGATCTTGTCATCCAGACTCGAGTCCACCACTTTCGGCCGATGCGTGAACCCCATGCCACCGTCGACCAGGTTGCTCATCTCACTCGTCCCCAGGTTCGAGGTCAGAATGATGATGCATTGCGAGAGATCGACACGGCGATTGTCACCCAGGGTCAAGGTCGCCTTATCCAGAATGCCCAGCAACAACTGCCAGAGCGCGTCAGAGGCCTTCTCGATTTCATCGAAGAGCAGGACTGACAGCTTGAGCTTGTCGGTATGCCACTGATTGAGCGCTTCCTGGGTAAGCAGCGGATGGGTCTCGCGGTGCCCCAGGTATCCGGGCGGCGAACCGATCAACTTGGCAATCTCGTGGGAGTGCTGGAATTCGGCGCAATCAATCTTGATGCAGGCCCGCGCGTCGCCAAACAAAGTTTCCGACATGGCCTCGACGACCCGGGTTTTTCCCGAGCCAGTGGGGCCCAGAAACAGCAGATTGCCAACCGGACGTCCGGGAGGATTCAATCCCGCTAAAAACATCTGGTAGATTTCAACCACCTTTTCAAGGGCGGCGTCCTGGCCGACAATCTTGCGGCGCAAGGTGCTGTCGAAATCCCTGGCATCGCTACTGCGGCGGGTGGGATCGAGCATTGTATTGACGACGTTTTTCATAGGGTCAGGACGTTTCTCTTTCTTGGGCTTTCCGTTTGGATCCAGGTGCGTTCCTTTGCTACTTCACGAAGCGACAAATTGTGTCACTCCCCGGGCTGTTTGTCGATACCCTCACTTACCGCAACCTCCCTATTGCAAATCACTCGCCATCCCAAGGGAACCACCCATCGCTTATTCCTTCGCAACTTAGATGCGTTATGACCCTTCATGGAGGCACTTACGTGGCACGGGGAAATCATGTAAAGGGAAATTCTTTGCGCATGAGGAAGTTTCTTGGAATCGGGGGCGAAAGACCTATCCACGGCCTTGACCAGACGTAACTAGCACAGGAATTGGGAGCCCGCTAGCATCCGGATAAAGCGCTGAACGCGTTTTCACGGAGAAAAACTTGCGCCGCTCTAGCTCAATTCTGATCATAGTTTTGTCGTGTCTGGCTCTGGGATTTGTTTCATGGCGATTGGCCTTCGAGGTACCGGCGGCCGCCGCCCAGGCCGGGCAAAGCCCCGAACTCGTGCGTACATCGAACCCGGTGCCGCGACCACCCAAGCCGGCGGAGCCGCCTGCTCTAGTAACCAGCATTGCCCCGCCAGGCAGCGCCATGTATGTGGCGAAGCGCGGAGATACGGTCACGTTGGTTGCCCATCGCTTCCTGTCGCAAACCTCCTACCTGACTTCCAGCGAACTGGCCGAGGCCATCCGCAAGGCAAGTGGGAATCCGCAGGGCACATATCTGAAGTCCGGCCAGGAGTTAATTGTGCCGGGGATTCTGGCCACACCGATCGTGGAAAAAACCATTCGTGTGCCCCGCGATTTTGAAGTGCGAGCGGTCTATTTGACCGGGGTGATGGCGGGCAGCGATCGCGGACTGCGTATCATTCGGCGCTGGCGGGAGTTGGGCGGGAATGCGGTGGTTTTCGACATAAAAGACAGCGATGGCAGCATCAACATTCCTTTCGATCACCCGCTGGCCGGCGGACATCACGTGGCGATTCACGACCTGCCCAAGTTCACCCATTTCCTGCATTCGCAGGGCATGCATGCGATCGCGCGAGTGGCCATCTTTCGCGACGAGCGGTTGGTAGTTGCGCATCCCGAACTGGCAGTGAAGTCTCACAAAACCGGCCAGGCCTGGCGTGAAAACGGCAAGCTGGTATGGACCGATCCTTCGCAACCCAAGGTGCAGGAATTCAACATCGCCCTGGCCAAGAAGGCTGCCGATTCTGGCGTGGATGAGATTCAGTTTGACTACGTCCGTTTCCCGGCTGAGGGGGATCAGAAAAACGCAACCTTCGTGTTCCAAACGCAGCATCCCACCTGGCATCGATCCGAAGTGATCGCTGACTTCCTCAAACACGCTTATGCGGAACTGCATCCCAGCGGCGTGCTGCTTTCACTGGACGTCTTTGGCATCATGGCCTGGCAACGGCCCGTCGACTTGGCGCACACCGGGCAGGACATCGTGCAGATGGCAAAGTATTGCGATGTGCTTTCGCCGATGATCTATCCCTCGCACTTCTTTGGTATGGATGGAATCAAGCATCCCGGCGACGCGCCCGAGCATTTCATCGCCGAATCCATGAAGCGCTTCGAGTTGATCACGAAGGGCAGCGACGTCGTGATCCGTCCATGGCTGCAGGCCTTCCGCTGGCGCACCAAGACCTACTCCCCGAAGTACATCGAAGTCCAGGTTCTAACCGCAAAAAACACGGGCGGGATCGGCTTCTTGTTCTGGAATGCCGGCAACGACTACACCAAACCCTACGTCGCCATGCCCGAGATGCGGGCGGACAAAGGCAAGTACTTCCGAGGGGATGAATTGCCGGGCGTCGTTCAGGCTGGTCTAACGCCGCCGACGGACCAAGCGGGGATAGACAAATAGCGGAAACCCGTTTCGGCGAGGGGTCGTATAACTTGAAGCTGTCCCTGCATCGCATCAACGCCGGACGTCATTGCTGCTTATTGCGGAACGCCCACCGACTCCTCCCGCCGCCAGATGGAGGCTCCTGAAAATCCCATGGCCAGCACGCCAAGCGTCGCCGGTTTTGGAGCGGGTGCGCTGAGTATAGCCTCTGGTCCGCCAATGCTGCCGTCACCCTCATCGGCGCTTTTTGTCTGACCAGCGACGATGGATTTATTCGGCACGCTCTCGTACGCGTAGCCGGTCAGCGTGGCGGTTACTGTAAGCGGGAACTGAACCTGAACGCTCAGTCGCGCCCACCCATAGTGAGTCTCTCCGTTGATCTTGAACTTCACTCCCAAATAGCGGTTCTTGACGTTGATCCAGCTTCCCCAGGGCGAACTGACACTACGACTCAGATTGGCCATATTTTCGTGGCCCCCGCGAAGGGGACTCCTGTCGCCGATCTGAATTCCTGGTTTTATGGCGACAGCACCAAACCCAATGTTGTATACGACCTGATTGTCTGCGGCCAGCTTTGCAGCCAACACTTCATAGGTCCAGCATGTGCCATCCGTAATGCACTTTTGGAAGTACTTGTTTTGAAGCGTTAGGTCGCTCACTCCATCGTGGTTCAAGTCCAGTTGGTAGCTGCTGCGGTTCCCGATGACATGGTGGGTGCGTGTGTAGATAATTTTCGCCTCGGACGGCTGAGCCAAGGCCAGCAAGCCCACTCCGGCTGCACTTGCCGCAAGCGCATACGAGTTGAGCCGTTGATGGAGTGATGGGGAAAGATTGCGAATTTCTCTAGTAGGCCCGATAGTTTCTCTCATAACTACTCCCGCAACGGACGAATTGCTTAGTGTGCTGCCAGCGCAATCGAGGCTTCGCGATCACGGAGTCAGCTTGAACACCGTACCGGTGCCGCCACCCGCATCCGAGGTGGTGCCGTACAGGTTGCCCTTGCTATCCAGAAGCAAACCTGCTTGGGGAAACCACCCGTCGGCCCCGCCAGCAAAGCTGTGCAATACCCTCTCCTTGCCAGATGTGTCCAGCATGAAAACTGTTCCGGCGCCGGAACTGCCGCCCGACGCGGTCATGCCATACAGATTGCTCCCTGCGTCACGGACCAAGGTCCCCACGGGATCGGACCCATCCGGTTGACCCGTGAAGCTGTATAGCACAGTCTCCTTCCAGCTTCCGTCCGAGTTGGGTGCCAGCTTGAAGACCACTCCGCAGCCAAATGGATTACAGTTCCCGGAAGTGCCGCCGCTGCTGGTTACGCCATAAAGATTCCCAGCCGCGTCGAGGATGACAGTGGCCTGTGGCATGCTTCCATCTGCGCCTGAGAAGCTATGTAGAACGGTCTCCTTGCCGGTCTTGCCGGTCTTGCCGGTCTTGTCGATCTTGAATACCGTCCCGTAGTCGTTGTAAACACCGCCCATGTAGGTAGTGCCGTACAGGTTGCCCTTCGCGTCCCGGACCACACCTCCTAAGGGATCCTGCCCGTCCGGCGGCCCGCTGAAGGTGTGCAGCACCCTTATCTTCGCGGCTTTATTCAGTTTGAAGACCGTCCCGTTCGCCATGCCGTACAAGTTACCCGCCGCGTCCAGAACTAAACCTCCGGAAGGGCCCGCGCCAGTGAAGCTATACAGCACGGTCTCGTGGCCTCGCATATCCAGCTTGAACGCCGTTCCGCGGTTGTAGAAACCTCCTTGCGACGTCGTGCCGTAGAAACTCCCCTTCGCGTCTCGGATCAACCCAGACGCCGGGAGTTCTCCGTAGCCTCCGAGGAAGTTGTACAGCACCGATTCCTTTCCCCTTGGGTCCAGCTTGAACGCCATTCCCCAGTAGGAAATTCCTCCGCGGCTCGTGGTGCCATAGAGGTTGCCCTCTGCATCCCTGATCAAACCTGCCCAGGGGTTCTTGCCGTCCGGCGGGCCCTGAAACGAGTAGAGCACGCTGTAAGTCTGCGCCTGCGCGACCTGGGCAACAAAGATTGAAGGGACAAGGAAAACCGCTAACACGAGCGCGCCACTCACAAGCAACTCAACATGCATGCATTCGCGCCATTTGGAAAGGTTGGAGGGCGTCCTAGGCGACCGGAGAGAGCGTTGCATGAAATTCTCCTCTGCGGGCGAAACAATTGTCCCGCCCCCCTGAGCGAAAGTCAAACGAGGATTCCAAGAGCTCGGACACACCGCCGGTGGCTCGGCGAGTACAAGTTCCGGCGAACCACCAGTCACAAAGACCCGCCGGGTCTGTTTCGTAGGCGGCTGTATCCTATCGCAGCTGAGCCCTCTGTACTGGTCTCCTCAAAAAACATCATGCATCCGCTCCACACTGGGGTTATAATCTCGTAGTTTTACTGGCTTCGCCCTGCCTCCCTCGTGTACCGTGCTGCCTGTCGTAAGTGCCAGCAGGCAGGTCCGCCCACGGAAGGAATTTTGGCATCTAACCAGCGAAACTCCCCGTTGTACGCGTGAATCAAATCTTTTAGGAGTGCTCATGGCGATTCAGAAGACGGAGAAAATCTGGCATAACGGCAAACTCATCCCCTGGGATGACGCGCAAATCCACGTAATGTCGCACGTGGTCAACTACGGCTCGTCGGTATTTGAGGGAATCCGATGTTACGCCCCGCCCACCGGTCCGGCGATTTTTCGGGCCCAGGAACACACGCAACGGTTGCTGGATTCAGCCAAGATCTACCGCATCGACGTCGACTACACCCGCGAAGAGCTCATTTCCGCGATGGTCGAACTGGTGAAGAATAATGGAATCTGGCCGTGTTACATGCGGCCGATCGTTCTGCGCGGTTATGGCGAGGCCGGGGTTAATCCCTTCAATTCGCCAACCGAGGTTTTCATCTGTAATTATCCCTGGGGAAAATATCTGGGCAGCGACGCCGAGCAGGGCGTCGACGTCTGCGTCTCGTCATGGACGCGCATCGCTCCCAATACGCTGCCCGCCATGGCCAAGTCAGGCGCGAACTATATGAACTCGCAGCTGATTAAAATGGAAGCCATCATCAACGGCTACGTCGAAGGCATTGCGCTCGATGCCAATGGATACGTCAGCGAAGGCTCGGGCGAGAATGTGTTCATCGTGCGCAATGGCACGCTGCAGACGGCGCCCCTGGGCAACTCCGTGCTGCCTGGGATTACTCGTGATTCCGTCCTACAGATTGCTCGCCTGCTGGGAATTCCCATGGTTGAGCAAGGAATCCCGCGCGAACTGCTGTACATCGCCGAAGAAGCCTTCTTCACCGGTACCGCAGCGGAGATCACACCCATTCGCTCTGTCGACAAGATCAGTGTGGGCAAAGGCGTAACTGGAGCCGTGACCAAAGCCATTCAGAAGGAGTTTTATGGCATTGTGCGCGGCGAAAAGGCCGACCGGTTTGGCTGGCTGACACCGGTGCCGGTGGGCAGCAAGCAACCGGTCAGCGTATAAGCAAGGGTTCAACGTTCCAAAATCGGGGGCGCTTTACTGAGCGCCCCTTCAGCGTTTCGACGCAACCAATACATAACACCCTCAGAAGGAGGAAATAATGGCAACTGCACAGCAAGCTCTTACACCCGAGATGGCGGCCGCTTTTTGCGCGGTCATGCTCGACGGCGTCACCCGTGAACTGGAAATCACCAAGAAAGTCCTCGCCGCGATTCCCGATGCCAAGGCTCAGTACAAGCCCGATCCGAATGCCCGCACGGCGTGGGAACTGGCGTGGCATCTGGCCAACAGCGACGTGCAATTCCTCGATGCGATCGCAGACCTTAAGTTCACCATGGAAACCCCAGATGAAAAAGACAAGCCCAAGACCGTCGCCGAACTGGTCGATTGGTACGACAAGAATTTCAAGCGTGCGGCGGCCAGGGTGAGCGCCCTGACCCCGGAACAGCTTGCTACCCCAGTCGATTTTATGGGTGTATTCAACCTTCCTGCGGTTTCCTACCTCGGATTCCTCAACAATCACAGCATCCACCACCGCGGAGCACTTGCCACCTATCTCCGCCCGATGGGCGCAAAGTGCCCTTCGATTTACGGAGGCAGCTACGACGAGCCCTGGCAGGGAACTCAAGAAGAGAGCAACGCCGCCTAGTTGCTTTCTGAGCGACTTGGAAGCCGCCCGGCGGGGCGGCTTTTTTCATTTCCCAGCCCAGAGTAGTTGTACCGGATACCGGTCGAAGATCCGGTCGGCAGTAATGAGGGTCATGTCCTCCACCTTTGCTTGGGCGATCAGCAGGCGGTCAAATGGATCACGATGATGGGCAGGCAGCGCGAAGACCGTCAAAGCGTGCGCGTGAGACACAGCAAGCGGACGCAGCCCCTGAGCTGCCATGCGCCGTGGAACGTACAAATCCGGCGGCTCCGGAAGGCGCAGCTTGCCCGACGCGCCCTTGATGGCGACCTCCCAGGAAGTGACTGCGGAGAGAAACACTTCGTGACTCACGTCGGCCATCACATCGCGCGCCTTATGCGAGATTCGTGAGGGCTCGCCAACGCTCCAGAGCCAGACAACGGTGTCTAGCAGGTACGTCACCGCCTCTTCCTTCTCTTGCGGGCTGGGGCGGTCATCAGCGGTGCGTCATAGAACAGGGCTTCCAGAGCCGGATCAGGAGCATCGAAATCCTCCGCGATCCAGATTTTGCCCTGATCCATGCCCATGGGGCGCGACTTGCTTTGTGAGCCTGCCGCTATCAACTTGGCCACTGGCACGCCCGCACGCGCGATGGTGACTTCTTCTCCTGCCGCCACACGCTGCAGAAGGCGCGAGAGGTGGGTTTTCGCCTCATGAATATTCACTTTCATAGTCTGATAAACATAGACTAAGTCTGTGGACTAAGTCAACGTCTTACTCTGGTTTTCGAGTCGGATCGCCAGTTGCTGTGAAGCTCGGCCCGACCCCAGGTAAGCGCAGCCAGCCACTGCCCAAACGCGCATTTCCCATTACTTAGGTCATCTTGGGTTGGATGCCGTTTGGGTTCATCATACAAATTGACCCCTGGGGACTTCTCGCATGAATATTGATGACCTCCTTCGCATCGCCATGGAGCGGCGCGCCTCCGACTTACATCTGAAAGTTGGCAACTACCCTCACCTCCGGATTGATGGCGACTTGACGCCGCTGACCGACCAACCGCGCGTCAGCGCCGAAGATATGCTGACCATGGCCTTCAGCATGATGTCGGCGAGGCAAAAGCAGAAGTTCAAAGAGAGCACCGAAATCGATATGGCCTACGGCGTCGCCGGGCTGGGCCGCTTCCGTGTGAACGTTTTCCAGCAGCGCGGCAATGTGGGATTGGTGCTGCGCGTGATTCCCACCAAGATCCGGGCGCTCGATGAACTGTACTTGCCCAAAATCGTGGAGCAGGTCTGCGACATGCCGCGTGGCCTGATCCTGGTCACCGGAGTCACGGGTTCCGGCAAGTCAACGACTCTGGCGGCCATGGTGGATCGCATCAATTCCACTCGCGCCGAACACATCATCACCATCGAAGACCCGATCGAATTCCTGCATCGCGACAAGAAAGGTTACGTGAACCAGCGGGAGATCGAGGTAGACACGCCATCGTTCTCGGCAGCGCTGCGCGCTTCCCTCCGCCAGGATCCCGACGTCATTCTGGTCGGCGAAATGCGCGACGTCGAAACCATCGGCACCGCGCTGCACGCCGCTGAAACCGGCCACATGGTCTTCTCCACATTGCACACGCTGGATGCGGTCGAAACCATCAACCGTATTATCGCGGTGTTCCCGCCGCCCGAGCAGAAGCAGATTCGTCTGCAGCTCGCGGCTGTGCTGCGCGCTGTCATCAGCCAGCGCCTGGTTCGACGGTGCGACGGCGAAGGCCGCGTACCCGCCGTGGAAGTCATGATCAATACCGCTTACATCCGGGAATGCATTCTGGTGCCGGAAAAGACGCGCGCGGTTCGCGACGCCATTTCCGCCGGAACTTCGCAGTACGGCATGCAAACCTTCGATCAGTCGCTGTGGGATTTGTTCCAGGCAGGGCTGATTAACTACGAAACCGCCCTGGAGAGCGCCTCTAACGCAGATGACTTCAAGCTGCGCATGCAAGGCATTTCCTCTACCAGCGATATCTCCAAGAACGCAATGCAGCAGACTGGCTACGGTGGCCGCTGATCCTGCTGAAAGACTGAAGGGCGCGCCGAAGCGCGCCCTTTTAATTTCGGAGGGAGCCGGAACCTACCTTCAGCGGCCAAGCCAAAGCAAAGTCCCGGCCCAGTGAAGAGCAGTTGCAGCTAGCAAGCAGCTGCGTATCTTAAGTGACGACAATCTGGGGCGCCCAGAACGAAAAGCGCATGCTCAAATGTCGAAATGTCGAACACGCGATCTAACCCGGTGCGCGTCAATACTTCGTTGACAAAATGCGATGGATTGACCAGCTTGAGTTGGACACTGCGGTTCCGAGCCCACTGCTGTAGAGACAAAAGCGCAGTCAACCCACCCGCGTCCAGCATTTCGACGTCAGATAAATCAATCACCACAATGCGAATGTCTTTTTCCGCGAAGACCGCATCCCTCAGCGTGCCAACTTCCGCGCCGCGAACGATCCGTCCCACGCATCTCACAACCGCTACATCGCCCGTTTTTTCCACATCGATGGTCAGCATGACTGGCTTCCTCATTCTTTCCTTACCTACGCAAATAGACGCGAGAAAGTTCCCGTTGTCACCACAAGGAAGGTAAAAAGTTGTAACGTACTTGCATGCAAACTTCTTCGCGGGAAGAACGTCCGGCAAGGTAACGTTTTACTGGCTATGGCCTTTGCTCGTCCAAAGAAGACCGATTCCGAAGACGAACTCTACGAATATGCCGTCGGAGCGCTCGCCCGCCGCGCGCGTTCAGTGGCTGAACTGAAACGTCTGCTGCGGCCTCGCGTGGAAGCCGAGACCGAATACGGACAGACGCTGATGGAACTCGTCATTCGCCGGCTCAAAGATCGCGGCTACCTCAACGACGCCCAATACGCGGCTGCGTATTCTTCCTTTCGCCGCGACAACGAAAAATTTGGCCGCCGCCGCGTGATCACCGATCTAAAGGCAAAAGGAGTCCACAGCGAAGTCATCGAGAAAGCGGTCGATACTGTTTACGACGAAGTGAGTGACGAGAAACAGGCGCGAGAATATCTGAAGCGCAAGCGGCTGGTGAAACCGAAAGATCAGAAGCACGCAGCGCGAATTTTTCGCCAGCTCACGCGCGCCGGATTCGCCTCGAAGACGATCTTTACGATCCTCAAGAAATGGGATGTGGACGACGAGACGCTCAGCGCGCTGGAGGGGGAACTGGAGTGATGAGTCAGGGCCCAGATGTGTGCCCCAGGATCGCTGTTGCATTTTGCCTGTCGAATGCTACATACTTCCCAAACCACTTCCATCAAATAGACAGGGAGGCCATATGAAATCCAAGTTGGCAACAATTATTGCTGCAGCGTGGTTGTGCTCAGCATCGTTCGCGTTCTCTCAGGATGTTGCACATGACGTAGATAAGGCGGGAAAGGACGTGGGTCACGACACCAAGGTCGCGGCCAAGGACACGGCGAAAGGCACGGAAAAGGCCGTCGACAAAACCGGACACGCTACCAAGACCGCGGCAAAGAAAACGGGACACGCCGTCAAGACGGGCGCGAAGGACACCGGCAAAGGAGTTGAAAAAGCCGCCGATAAAACCGCGGACGCCGTGAAGTAGATAGTTCCCCGAGAGTGAACCGCAGAGTACACCGAGGCCGCAGAGTCTTGAGAATGCAAGATCTCGTCTGCGACCACTGTGGCCTCTGCGTTTTTCATCTAGAATTGATTTTTCATGCCAACCGGCTCTGAAATTCGGCGCAAGTTCCTGGACTACTTCGTCCAGCACGGACACAAGGAGGTCCATTCCTCCTCACTCGTTCCGGCCAACGACCCCACGCTGCTCTTCACCAACGCCGGGATGAACCAGTTCAAAGACGTCTTCCTAGGCCTCGAAACTCGCGACTACAAACGGGCCACCACGTCACAAAAATGCGTGCGGGCCGGCGGCAAGCATAACGATCTAGAAAACGTCGGCTTCACTAACCGTCACCACACGTTCTTCGAAATGCTGGGCAATTTTTCCTTCGGCGACTACTTCAAGAAAGACGCCATCGCCTACGCCTGGAAGCTGATCACCTCGCCGGAGTGGTTTGCCATAGAAAAAGAAAAACTCTACGTAACGATTTTCAAAGGCGAGAACGGCGTCCCCCGCGATGCCGAAGCCTACGACCTGTGGGCCGCGCAGGGAGTAGCCAAAGACCGCATCTTCGAGTTCGGCGCAAAAGACAATTTCTGGCAAATGGGCGACACCGGCCCCTGCGGCCCCTGCAGCGAAATCCACTACGACATGGGCCCGGCCGCATCCGACCAGGGCCACACCGATTGCGCATTCGGCTGCGACTGCGGGCGCTACGTCGAAATCTGGAACCTCGTCTTCATGCAATTCGACCGCGACGCCACCGGCAAGCTGAATCCATTGCCCAAGCCGTCGATTGATACGGGCATGGGGTTGGAGCGGGTGACAGCGGTACTGCAAAACGTAATCTCGAATTATGAGACAGATCTCTTCACGCCGCTAATTGAGCGTGCAGGCGAGCTAACCAAAGTGAAGTATGGTGCCGACTTCAAAGGCGATGCGTCTCTCCGCATAATTGCGGACCACTCAAGGGCTTCCACGTTTCTCATTTCGGACGGCGTAATCCCATCGAACGAAGGTCGCGGTTATGTCCTAAGGAAAATACTCAGAAGGGGTATCCGTCATGGACGGCTTCTTGGTGTTGCTGATCCATTTATGTTCCGAATGTGTATGACAGTGCGGGACCAAATGAAGGATGCCTATCCAGAACTCGTTGAGAGTCACGAACGAGTTGCAAAGACGATCTTGGCCGAGGAGAAGAGATTCGCACACACGCTGGAATTGGGATGGAAGGAGATGGAGGAGCAGTTCGGATGGATAATTCTGAACTACGGCGAGCAGGTCAAGGCTCTGGAAAGCAGTATGCTGTCGGAGCACCTTTCTGACATCCCCCTTCTTCCTCATGCACACCAAATGTCGGGGATCCGCAGACAGACAGCCATCTTGAACGCAGCCGGAATAAGGGTGTCGTTCCCTGGCGAGACTGCCTTTAAGCTTTACGAGACCTACGGCCTGCCTAAGGACTTCATTCAAGAGTCATGTCGCGATATGGGCTTCGACTTTGATGAACAGGGGTTCGAGGCTGCACTAGCCGCCGAACGTGAACGTGCAAAGGCCTCATGGAAGGGTGCAGCCAAGCAGGTGGCGAGTCCAGCGTATCAGGAAATCCGCGACCGATACTCCACAAGAGCCTTTCCGGGGCCTCCTTTGCCGGGCGGCCTTCCGATGGTGGTCCCGATCCATTCGGAGTTTCTTGGATATGACCGAACCGCTTTGGAGAATTGCATAGTCCTAGCCATCGTTCGCGAAAATCGAGGCGTTAATTCTTTGCAGCCTGGAGAAGAGGGTAACTTAATTCTTCACAAAACGCCCTTCTACGCCGAATCCGGCGGCCAAGTCGGAGACCGCGGATGGCTCTACAGCGACGATCACAATACCGTCGTCGCCGAAGTGAAGGGATGCTACTTCCCTATTCAAGGTGTGCGGGCGCACCAGGTCATCGCTAAGCAACCTGTTCGCGTGGGCGACAAAGTTGATGCGGTTGTCGACGCCGACGTTCGCGAGTCAACCATGCGCAACCACACGGCCACGCACCTCCTCCAAGCCGGCCTGCGCGAAGTTCTGGGCAAACACGTCAAGCAGGCCGGATCGCTGGTCGCACCCAACCACCTGCGCTTTGACTTCTCCCACTTCACCAGCGTCGCCGACGAAGAACTGCAAGACATCGAAGACCTGATCAACAAAGAAGTCCTTCGCAACGAAAAGGTGGAAGTGATTCCCGATGTCCCCATCGACGTCGCCATAAACGAGTACAAGGCCATGGCCCTGTTCGGCGAAAAATACGGCGACCGGGTCCGCGTCATCAAAATCGGAGATTTCTCCACCGAACTCTGCGGCGGCACACACACAAACGCGACCGGAGAAATCGGCCTGATCAAAGTCTTGAAAGAAGGCAGCGTCTCCTCTGGAGTCCGGCGCATTGAAGCCGTCACCGGCGAAGGCTCCCTGCGGCATTTCCGTCAGGATCATCAACTGGAGGGTGTTGTCGCAAGTTTCGTCGGTCCCACTCTTTCGCAAAGAACGCGAAAGGATGGGGCACCCGGAGATGGAGACGCCACCGCTTCTCCCGCCGAGGCATTGAAGCTCGAACTCGACAAGAAAGACGCCGAGATCAAGCGCCTGCAGCGCGAACTGGATCAGGCCCGCATGAAGTCAGCGTCATCCACAGTCGCCTCGGTCACCGACAAGATCAAAGACATCCACGGCGTCAAAGTTCTGGCCCACCGTGTGGACAATCTAGAACGCGCGCAGATGCGCACGCTGGTTGACCAACTCCGCGACAAACTGGGCTCAGGCGTGGTGGTACTGGGCTCGGCCAACAACGGCAACGTCGCGCTCATCGTTGGCGTCACGAAAGACCTGACCAGCCGCATTCAGGCAGGCAAGGTCATTGGCAAAGTGGCGGAGAAGGTCGGGGGCAAAGGCGGCGGGCGCCCTGATTTAGCCGAGGCAGGCGGAAAAAATCCCGAAGCGCTGGACGCAGCCCTCGCCGAAGCCTATGGCGTAGTGGAATCCATACTGACGTAACTCGTGTAAGGCGGACACTCTTGTCCGCCGCTTTTGAAGTGGCTCTGCTTTGGACTTTCACATAAGCTGTTATTGTTTATTCAAACAAGCGCGCCCCCAAAAAACCCGGGACTGTTTCGAAGGTGCCTAAGTTCCGAATCATGCTCATCATTGACTGCATGACCCGAATCTGATAATCTATTACAGCAATTATCTTAAAGATAAATTGTAGACATCTTTGCTCCAAATACTTCGCAAGGGCGATGAGGACGGGCGTCCTCGCAAGCCTGCCCTGAGCAAAGTCGAAGGGTCCAGCGGTCGCTCAGAAGTCCTGAGGGATCGCAAAAGGACTTTGCGAAGCGGAATGCCTCCCAGGAGGCCGCCCGTTGTCGGCCATACGATCTTTGACATTTTCATGGCCTAAGCGGCCCAAAGGTTCATGCGGGGTTTGACAATTTGACCCAGGCGAGGGTGCGGCTTCTAGATCCCCGCTCCAATTGCCGAACCCATCAGTTCCAAAATGGGACGAAACACTCGCTCGCGCCCGCCCTAACTCCCATGTTCTCTAGATTTTGCGTATAAGTCCTGTAAACTCAAAGATCTAGCACATATAGTCAATCTGTAGGTCCTTTGTTTTCTAGATTTTGCACACGAAAGGGGGTAGGGGGGTACCCGGTACTAAACAGTAAACTCCGTCCCGATATGGGACTGCACCGGCTCTAGCTTTTTTCCGCTACCGGAGCTTGTCCTTCCCGAAGGGAATAAGAAGTTGAGTCTTCACTGTTTGGTGACGACTTCTACGGGCGATTCGTCCGGCACCGACTTCAATCGGCTTAGGGCCGCGACTGGCCGCGCGAACGGGATTGGGCTGTCCTTGCTGTAGGCGCGCAGCAAGTGATAGGTGATGAGCAATTGCGTGAGGGCCAACGGATCGCTATGGCGCACTTCGCTGCCGTCGTTGTAATCGCCGAACTGATCTGCGCGCAACGGCCGCAGATCGGGAAGATGCTTCCAGATCGCTTGCTCCAATTCAGCGGCGTGTTCGCGGCTCACACTGCCGTCCACTTCAAGAAACTCCACCGGCCGTCCACAGTCGCGCCCAAGGGCAAGGCGAATCCCTGCGGTCTCCCCGTTCTTGTGGTTCACCAGATAAGTGAGGTCGGGATGTGGAATGGTTGGACGCAAGACCAGATGGACGTTCAAATGCTCATCGGCCTGATCCGATCCCACGCCGCTCTCCGGATAAAAGCGCACGACAATGTCGGCGAATTCGCGCTGGGGGCGGATGAAGTCGCGCGAATCCGGCTCGCGCTTATCCATTTCCTTCAACACTTGCTCCGCCGCATAACCGCGCTTGGTGGTGTCTCGCTTGATTTTCCAAAGGCGCCTCATGTCCTCGGGAGGATCGAGAAAAACTTTGACGTCGTAGAATTGCCGCATCGCGGGGGTGTGAAATCCCAGCAGCCCTTCCACAATGACAAACTCGCGCGGCTCCACGTACTCGGGCCGCACCAGCGAGCCGGTGCTGTGGTCATAGACCGGCTTGAGCATGGGTTGCCCGTAGTGCGCACGCTCCAGGTGCAGTTCCAGAATGTCGAGAAAGTTGCAATCGGGATGCAGCGGCGTAATGTTCAGACGCGCCCGCTCGGTGCGGTCGTACTTGTGATAGTCGTCGGCGCACACGTGGGTCACACGCTCTGGGCCCAGCAGCCGACTCAATCCCCGGGTGATGGTTGTTTTGCCGGCAGCGCTGTCTCCTACGATCCCCAGCACGATTGGTCTTCGTTTCATCGCTACTCCTCGCCCCGCACAGGTTGCGTGCGGATTGCAGTTCCCGCTTCGATTTCTTCGTCCAGACCTCGCTGAAAAACCCGGCTCTGACGGACGTCAGCGACGGCGATGCGAACGAGTTGCTCTTTGCCAATGCATCCGCCCTCATCAACCAGGCGGCTGGCTTGACGCAGTTTCATTCGGTCGATGGCGTTGCGCACGCTGCGCGCATTGGCAAATTGAGGCTGCTTAGTCCGCAATTCAAGGTATTCGACAAACGCCTGACGCGACTCGTTGTCAAAGCTGTAATTCTGCTCGCGCAGCATCAGTTCGGCGATCGTGGTCAGCTCCTCTAACGTGTAATCGGGAAAACTGATGTGGTGCGCCACGCGGGAGCGAAATCCGGGATTGTACTGAAAGAAAGTCGCCATTCGATCTTGATAGCCGGCCAGGATCACCACCAAATCTTCACGCTGATTCTCCATAGCCTGGAGCAACATCTCAACCGCTTCCTGGCCGTAGTCGCGTTCGTTTTCGGGGCGGTAGAGGTAATACGCCTCGTCGATAAACAGAACGCCTCCCATGGCCTTCTTCAGAATCTCTTTCGTCTTGGGAGCCGTGTGGCCAACGTATTGACCCACCAGGTCGTCGCGGGTCGCAACCACCAGATGGCCGCGCCGCAGATAGCCCAGGTGGTGCAGGATCTTCGCCATGCGCATGGCAACCGTGGTCTTGCCGGTGCCAGGATGTCCGGTAAAGGACATGTGCAACGTGGGACGCTCGGTGGACAGCCCAACCTTTTCGCGCAACCGGGTTACCAGCAGCAGCGATGCCAGGCGCCGGATGTAGGCCTTCACCGGCTGGAGGCCAACCAGTTCACGATCGAGTTCCTCGAGAATTTCGTCGAGATTGGAATCGCGATGCGCGGCGCCGATATCCACCGAGGTCTCCTCGGGCTCACGGATAGGCGCTGCATCCACCACGGAATCTGTATCTAGTTTGGGCATGAATTTCTCGCGTTCTAGTTGGCTGAGTTGGCCTTGGATCGAATGGTGTACTGGATGCGGCGATCCTGCGCCTCGGTACGCTCCAAATAAAACCCAGGCTCATTCTCGGGCCGTTGCACAATGAAACTCAGCGTCGTGGTTTGCCGCCCCTTGGTGCGGTCATAGCCGTTCAGCTTGATGTAGTGGTTGGGGAAGGCTTTCCGGCATTCGTCGATGCGCTCCATCGCTTCGTTCAGGTTCTGCAATTCAAACATCGGAAGCCCCCACATTTCCCAATACGAGTTTCGGGGATGCGGATCATCCGTGTGCTCGATCGAAAACGCCCAGCCATTATCGAAGCAGTACCGCACCTGCGCTTTGACTTGGTCCTCGGTGAAGTCCGGCAAATAAGAAAACGTTCCTTGGGTGATGCGCATGATTCTCCTCCATTCACAAACGCCGCTCGTTACCAGCGCTGCTCGGTAAGCGGGCGGGGCTCAGCTAACCGTGACGGTGCCAACCGCATCGGGCACGTCCGTTGACTCAAAGTCGTAAGTAACGTCCTTCCAAATGTCCAACGCCGTGCGCAGTTCCGGCGACCAACGGGCAGCCTTGTTCAGAATCTCCGGTCCCTCGCCGAGAACGTCGCGGCCTTCGTTGCGGGCCTGGATCATGGCTTCCACGGCGACACGATTCGCCGTCGCGCCTTGAGCGATGCCGTCGGGATGGCCGATCGTGCCACCCCCGAACTGCAACACGACATCCTCGCCGAGAAGGTGCAGCAACTGATGCATCTGGCCCGCGTGGATCCCGCCGGAAGCGACCGGCATGACTGCCGGTAACGACGCCCAGTCCTGCTCAAAATAGAGTCCTTGCGATGGGTCGGCATCGATCTTGTTCGCGCGCAACGTGCTGTAGTAGCCGCGAATCGCGTTAGGATCTCCCTCCAGCTTGCCGACTACTGTGCCCGCGTGAATGTGGTCCACTCCCGCCAGGCGCATCCATTTGGCAATCACGCGGAAATTCACGCCGTGGGTTTTCTGCCGGGTGTAAGTTCCGTGACCGGCGCGGTGCAAGTGCAGGATCACGCCATTGCGGCGCGCCCACTTGGCCATGGACTGAATTGCGGTATAGCCGATGGTCAAGTCGATCATCACAATCACCGTGCCTAGGTCCTTGGCGAAATCAGCGCGCTCGTACATTTCCTCCATGGTTCCGGCAGTCACGTTCAAGTAGTGTCCCTTGATCTCACCGGTAGCGGCAGTGGCGCGGTTCACCGCCTCCATGCAAAACAGAAAGCGGTCGCGCCAGCGCATGAAAGGCTGGCTGTTGATGTTCTCGTCGTCCTTGCTGAAGTCGAGTCCTCCGCGCAGCGCCTCATAGACCACGCGCCCATAGTTGCGGGCAGAAAGGCCGAGCTTGGGTTTCACGGTTGCGCCCAGCAGTGGGCGCCCGAATTTATTCAAGTACTCGCGCTCCATCACGATGCCGTGCGCCGGCCCCTGAAAGGTTTTCGCGTAGTGCGGAGGAATTCGCATATCCTCCAGACGCAAAGACTTGAGCGCCTTGAAACCGAAAACGTTGCCAATAATCGACGAAGTCAGGTTGGCAATCGAGCCCTCTTCGAAAAGATCAATATCGTAAGCAATGTAGGCGACGTACTGATCCGTGCCGGGTACGGGATCGACTCGGTAACACTTCGCCTGATAATGTTCGTAGGGCGTCAGGCGATCGGTCCAGACCACCGTCCACGTTGCTGTCGAAGACTCGCCGGCCACCGCTGCCGCCGCTTCGATGGGATCTACGCCCGCTTGCGGCACCAGACGGAACGCACACAGAATATCGGTGGCTTTCGGTTCGTAATCCGCGTCGTAGTAGCCCATTTCAGCGTACGGCGTGATGCCCGCGGCCCAACGACTTTTCTTTTTGCCTGAATTGTTGTGACCAGCCATTTCTTTCTCTCCCCGAAAATCGCTAATCTCTCCGCCGTTCGTCAACACGGCGAAGCGATACGTTGTTTTTGTGAAACGTCGGATCTAAATGACTAATATCCCTTGAACTGACCGCAGGGGTACGCGGTTCCAGATCGCAGCCGGGCTGGTTGGCCCGGCCACATCTTTGCGTCGTACTTCTCGCGACTCTGGTTTCGAAGTCGTTCCGGCTGGTTCGCCGGCTGTCCCCCGCCTGCATATCTCCTTAAGGCAGTTCCCGTTCCAATCCCGATTCGATATTTGCGATGGCAGACCTAGAGACTCTAAGTAGTGTTGTTTCTCTCGGTTGGAGCAAACCGTGAGAGCAAAACGCGAAGCCCACGGATTTCCGCAGTCTGCTGCATAAGTGACATAGATGTCTCACCCACAAGCTACGGTGAAGTGTGTAACAGTATGAGATAGCTGCAGTTACGATGACGAATACATGATGGACGCACATGTCTCACTACTGAGGCTTTTTAGTCTCACCGTAGCCCGGAGAGGAACGGGACGAGATTTTGTGCTTGGCCAGCAAGCGGTGAAACGTACGGCGGGGCATTTTCGCCAAGGCCGCAGCCCGCGAGATGTTCCCCTCGGCTTTGAGTAAATAGTTGGCCAACGCTTCCCGTTCAAACTTTTCGATGGCGTGCGCCTTGCTCGGCATGAACCCCATTTGGGGCTTGAACGATACCACGTCCTGCACGTGAAGAGGAAGGTGCTCGGCATCCACTACGGAAGAGGAGGTTAAGACAACGGCCCGTTCAATGATGTTTTCCAGTTCGCGAAGATTGCCCGGCCATGAATAGTTCTTCAGAAGCGCGAGCGCTTCGGGAGCAATGCTGTCCACTTTCTTGTTGACTTTAGCTCGGGCCCGCAGCAAAAAGTATTCCGCAAGAAACGGAATATCCTCAATCCGCTCGCGCAGCGGCGGCAGGGTGATGGAGAAGGTGTTGATCCGGTAGAACAGATCTTCGCGAAACGTGCCTTCGCGAATGGCGACCTCCAGATTCCGATTCGTGGCCGCGACAATTCTCACCGAAACCTTTCTCGTCTGCATGTCGCCGACGGCGCGAATCTCCCCGGTTTGCAGCGTGCGCAGAAATTTGGCCTGGGTCTCCAGCGACATGTCGCCAATTTCATCGAGGAACATCGTGCCACCATGGGCTTTTTCGAACAACCCTTTGCTGTCGTTATAAGCTCCTGTAAAAGCGCCGCGTCTGTAGCCGAAGAGTTCGCTCTCCAGCAGGGCGGGAGACAGTGCCGTGCAATTCAGCGTTACCAGCGGGTGATTGCTTCGCGCGCTGTTGCGATGGATGGCTCGCGCCACCAACTCTTTCCCGGTCCCACTCTCGCCGCGAATCAGGACGGTCGTGGGCGTGGGCGCAACCTTGGAAATCAGTCCTGAGATTTCCTTCATCTTCAGATTGTTGCCGATAATGAATTCGCCTTCCGCGCGCGCTTCGAGTTCGCGCAGGGCCAGTTGATATTGATCCTGGAGAGAATCGGCTGGATTCTTGTTCCCGGCAAACTCCGAAATGAAGCGCGCAGTCTTGCCGCCAACCACTTCCGTCCCCTGGGGCCGCAAGCGGTAAACTTCCCGTCCCACGTCAGGATCGCCAGTCACATCGATGATGAGGTCGGCGGCATCGGCTTTCAGGAATTTTCTGTAGTTGGCGGCAACCGGTAAGCCGAGTTCCCGGGCGAGGACGATGCCGGGCGCGCCTTCGTCCTTGTCGGCGACTCCGACAATCTCGACACTCGGATCCTGGTGGAACAGTTCCACCAGGGCTCTTCCACCACGACCAGCCCCGATGAGAATGATTCGCGTCATGGATCGTTCACGTTATGAGTTCAGAATCCGTGGAGAGCACGCGCTCGCGACCTACGCCCAAATCCAGATTCCTGTGCCCGTCGCGTATTTTACCGTATCTTTATCGTTGCTTAGTTCGACTCAGCGCTAGAGCGGTTAGTCCGGTTCGTCAGCCCCAGTGCGCCTAATCAAGTTGAATTCCAGCGGTAGGCCGCCTGCTCGCCGCCACCCGCACCATCACGACTGGGTGGCTATGCCAAGCCCGCCTCGGGCAATCCCATGCAAGTGCTGCGCTATCTCGGCCGCTATACTCATCGCATTGCCATTTCTAATCATCGCTAAGTGGCCTTCGAGCAGGAACGCGTGACCTTCCGGTGGAAGGATTACGCGCACGGCGGCGAAAGGCAAGATGACCACGTCGCGACGGAGTTCTTGCGCCGCTCCTTATGGAACTCTTTTTTATTTGGTGGTGCGCCAAAGCGCATGTGGCCTCATCGAAAACGCCTCCGATCAAGATCCCCGCTCCCCCCAAAACGTTTGCGGGTTTTCCATCAGGGCTAGCGGTAAGAAGACCAGGTTGCACTTGTGCGATCCTCCCGCTACGCGCGCTTAGACCGTTTTCAGATATAGCGTGGACCAAAACACACTTGTGATCCCAACCGCAGCGAGGGATCTAGGTTCTTGCCTGCACTACCGATAACACCGTCGCAGGCAAACCCCCAGATCCCTCGCTGCAATCGGGATGACAGTTCATAATGGGATAGAGCAACTGTGAAACTGATATAGGTAGCCGAATGTGCGGCGCGCGATGGGTGCCCAGCTTATAATCGGGGTTGACGCATGACGCTGACGCCCGGCACAAGACTCGGGCCTAATGAGATCGTTGCGCCCCTGGGGGCGGACGGGATGGGAGAGGCCCACCGTGCCGCCGACACCAAACTGCGCTGGCAGGTCGCACCAAAATTTGCCACCGTTCTTTCTTCAAACGGCTTATGGAGTATGGGGAACTTCATTGCGCTGGCCGCTATTGTGGGCGAGTTGCTGGCTAAAGTCTTGAACGGCGTGCAACGCATCTGACACCCTCACTAGTCCGACACAAGGCGGGCAAGATCAAGTCCGGCCTGCCCGTCCCAACATTCCATGGTGCCGTTCTTACTTGGTCTTGTCTTCGCCTTCGGCGCCTGGAACAGGGTGTTCGACACCTTGCTGCGCTTCGGCTTCTTCCATGGCTTTCTTGGTTTCGGCAGCGCGTTTGGCGCGGGCTTCGCCGCGCTTCTGGCGCTTCTCGTCGAGCACTTTCTCGCTGCCCAGGAGTTCGACGAAGGCATTGTCGGCGCCATCGCCTTTTCGCCATCCGGTTCGGATGATGCGGAGGTAGCCGCCGTTGCGATCGCCGAAGCGCGGTCCGATGGTGTCAAAGAGCTTGTCGACGGCGGCGCTGGTCATGAGGTAAGCAAGCGCCTGACGGCGGGCGCTGAGGTCTCCGCGCTTGCCTAGCGTGATCATCTTTTCGACCTGAGGGCGCATGGCTTTGGCCTTGGGGATCGTGGTCTCGATTCGTTCTTCGAGGATGAGCGAAGTGACCAGGTTCCGCAGCAAGGAGCGGCGGTGCGCGGTGTTCCGTCCCAGTTTCCATCCTGCTACTTTGTGACGCATGGAATGACCTCAGTTCTTGGTTATCGAAATATGGGGACGGTGGCTGCCACAACCCTGCCGAGCTTTGCTCGCCCGGACGGGTCGAAGACCCGTCCCCACACAATTTCTGCTCACTTCTATAGATCGTTGTCGTTGCCGTATGCGGACGCGGGTAGAATCTGGTTCGACGTCGGGCCGGGTACAGCATTGCCTTGCTCGTCGATCTTCATTCCCAGACTTAGTCCCATCGTGCCTAGAATTTCCTTGATTTCGTTCAGCGACTTGCGGCCAAAGTTCTTGGTCTTGAGCATTTCGGCTTCGGTCTTCTGCACCAGTTCGCCAATCGACTGAATGTTCGCGTTCTTCAGGCAGTTGTAGCTGCGCACCGAAAGCTCGAGTTCCTCAACCGAACGATTGAGGTTCTCGTTCTTGATCTCTGGCTTGCGTTCTTCGGACGATGTGGAGGTCTCGATATCTTCCTCGAAGTTGATGAAGATGTTCATGTGATCCTTCAGCAGCTTCGCCGCCAGGCCGATGGAATCAGCCGGGGTGATGGAGCCGTTGGTCCAGACTTCGAGCGTGAGCTTATCGTAGTCGGTGATCTGGCCGAGACGCGCGGCTTCTACCGTGTAGTTGCACTTGCGCACCGGGGAGTGCACGGAATCGATGGGAATGAAACCGATGCCGAGGTCTTCGTCGAAATTCTTGTCGGCGGAGGTGTAGCCGCGGCCGCGCTTGAGGCGCATTTCCATGTCGAGCTTGCCGCCTTCGCTGACGGTGGCGACGTAGACGTCTTTGTCGAGCACTTCAACGTCGGCGTCGGCTTCGATCATGCCCGAGGTGACTACGCCCGGTTGGTCGGCGCGCAGGTAGATGGCTTTGGGCGCGTCGCCGCTGAGCTTGAAGGGAATCTGCTTCAGGTTCAGGATGATGTCGGTGGCGTCTTCGACTACGCCGGGAATCGACTGGAATTCGTGCAGCACGCCTTCGATCTTCACCGCGGTGACTGCGGCTCCTTCGATCGAAGAAAGCAGCACGCGCCTGAGGGCGTTGCCGATGGTGGTGCCGAAGCCGCGTTCAAACGGCTGGGCCCAGAAGATGCCGTACTTATCGGTGAGGGTCGAAGTATCGACCGCTAAACGTTTCGGTTTTTGAAAACCTTTCCACAACATTGGTTATTCTCCTTCGGCCGTTTGGCTCAGTCCTGACTCCCTGAACTGGTCCGTGCTCGTTCAGGTCAAACGTCGGGACAGGCTGATCTGGCTCGAAATGATGGACAGAAAATCAGTCGTTGGTCGTTGGCTGTCAGTCGTTGGTCCCAGGCTTTTGCCCAAACGACCAAGGACGAACGACCAACGACTGGCATTTACTTGCTATACAGTTCCACGATCAACTGCTCATTCACCGGCAAGTGGATGTCTTCACGCTTGGGCAATGACATCACTTTCCCCTTATAGTGGTCCCGGTCGATCTCCAGCCACGTGGGTGCGTTCTGATGACTGGCGAATTCCTTCGCCGGCTCGAGAATCGCCAACTTGAGGCTGCCTTCGCGAATGGCGATCTCCTCGCCTACGCTCACCTGGTACGAAGGGATGTTCACCTTATGGCCATCCACTTGAACGTGGCCGTGACGCACCAATTGGCGCGCTTGGCGGCGGGATACGCCGAAGCCCAAGCGGTAGACCACGTTGTCGAGGCGACGCTCGAGTTGTTGCAGGAGCAGTTCGCCGGTTACGCCTTTGGTGCGCGCGGCCTTCTCGAAATAGTTGCGGAACTGGCCTTCCTGGGCGAAATAAATACGCTTGGTCTTCTGCTTTTCGCGCAACTGCAAGCCGTAGCCTACGATTTTCGACTTGCGGTCCTTACCATGCTGGCCTGGAGCAAAATTGCGCTTCTCGATGGGACACTTATCGCTAAAGCATTTGGTGCCTTTGAGGAACAGCTTCATACCCTCGCGGCGGCAGAGACGACAGACGGGATCAGTGTAACGTGCCAAGTTGCTTCTCCTTTAGATGACCGGTTTACAGGTTTGGCTTCACCCTTCGTCCCGGACGAAAATCAGTCGTTGGTCGTTGGTCGTTGGTCTTTGGTCGTTGGTCTTTGGTCGTTGGTCTTTGGTCGTTGGTCTTTGGTCGTTGGTCTTTGGTCGTTGGTCTGCGGCATTCGCAGTTGCGAACGACCCACGACCAAGGACCAACGACGGGTTTCACACTCTACGGCGCTTTGGCGGACGGCAGCCGTTGTGCGGGATCGGCGTGGCGTCTTTGATGTTACGTACTTCGATGCCGGACGCGGCCAACGCGCGAATGGCCGACTCGCGCCCCGAACCGGGGCCGCTGACTCGCACCTCAACGCTACGCACCCCGTGATCGCGCGCCATTACTGCGGCGTTCGACGCGGCTTGCTGGGCGGCGAATGGCGTTCCTTTGCGTGAGCCGCGGAATCCGAGGGAACCGCTGCTCTTCCACGAGAGCACATTCCCGGCCTGATCGGCGATGGTTACAATCGTGTTGTTGAACGAAGCCTGGATGTGCGCAATGCCGTGCGAGACGTGCTTGCGCTCCTTCTTCTTGAACGTCTTCTTTTTGCCTTTTTTCTCTGGCGCCGCGGGGCTGCCTGCTGCTACGGGTTTTGCCATAGATAGCTTCTAGCTCCTGGCTTCTAGCTTTTAGCCCCGAGCTAGGAGCTAGAAGCTAGAAGCGGATTTTTATGTCTTTGTCGCAGTCTTCTTCTTCGCCGCCACCGTGCCTTTGCGCGGACCTTTACGGGTGCGGGCATTGGTGTGGGTACGCTGTCCGCGGACCGGCAAATTCCGGCGATGACGATATCCACGATACGAGCCAATTTCGATGAGGCGCTTGATGTTCATCGAAACTTCTTTGCGCAGGTCGCCTTCGACCATCCCTTCGGCCTCGATCACTTGGCGGATGCGGTTCACCTCGTCCTCGCCCAGGTCTTGAACCTTCTTCATCGGTTCGACCTTGGCCTGATCGAGAATGCGGGCGGCGCGCGGATTGCCGATTCCGTAGATGTAGGTCAGCGCGATATTAATGTGCTTGGTGCGCGGAAGGTCGACGCCTGCAATACGTGCCATATTTGTCCTTTATCCTTGGCGTTGCTTATGTTTGGCGGTCTCGCAGATCACTCGCACCACACCCTTGCGGTGAATGACCTTGCACTTGTCGCAAATCTTTTTGACTGATGCTCGTACTTTCATAAATACAGCTCCTAGCTTCTAGCTCCTAGCTCCTAGCGACCGCGGGTTCAGCCAGAAGCTAGCAGCTAGGAGCTTATTTGTAGCGATACACTATTCGCCCGCGATTCAGGTCGTAGGGCGAAAGCTCGACCGCAACCTTGTCGCCGGGCAGAATTCGAATGAAATTCTTGCGCATCTTGCCCGAAACGTGCGCCAATACCTGGTGCTTGTTTTCGAGTTCGACTTTGAACATGGCATTGGGCAGCGGCTCAAGAACCGTTGCCATCACCTCAATCGCGTCTTCTTTGCTCATCGACTCCTTAAGATTCGCTGCTAGCTGCTAGCTCCTTACTACTACCCGCCCTTCGCTAGGAGCTAGAAGCTTTACTCCGTCAAAATCACCGGTCCCTCTTTTGTAACGGCCACGCAATGTTCGAAATGGGCGCTGCAGCTTCCGTCGGCGGTTACTGCGGTCCACTTGTCATCTAACACGCGGGTCCCGGGCTTGCCAAAGTTCACCATCGGTTCAATTGCCAGGACCATGCCTTCTCGCAAGCGAGCACCGTGTCCACGAGCTCCGAAATTCGGAACTTGTGGCTCTTCGTGCAGCTTGGTTCCAATCCCGTGTCCCACGAACTCGCGCACCACACTGAAGCCGTTGGCTTCAACAAATTCCTGCACGGCTGCGCCGACGTCGCCGACAGCGTTGCCGACTCGCGCTTGCTCGATGCCCTTGTACAACGAGGCTTCGGTAACCTCGAGCAGCTTGCGAACCTCCGGGCTGACCGAATCGTCCACTGGCACCGTGATCGCGGCGTCGCCGTAGTATCCATCGAGCACTACGCCGCAATCGATGGATACGATGTCGCCCGCCTGAAGCACCCGTTTTTCCGACGGAATACCGTGAACGATTTCTTCGTTCACCGAGGTGCAAAGCACGCAAGGATAATCGTAATAGCCCTTGAATGCCGGCTTCGCGCCCAAGTCCCGGATCTTCTTCTCGGCAGCACGTTCCAGATCCATGGTCGTGACACCCGGGGCTACTAACGAGCGAACATGATCGAGCACTTCCCGAACGATGTGGCCGCTGTTGCGCATCCGCTCGATTTCGGCCGTCGATTTACAGACAATTGCCATCCCGATGCTCAATCACCCCAAAAATCTGCCCGGTGACTTCGACCGCCGGCAAGTCGCCCTTCACCGCTACCAGGCGACCCTTGTGCTCATAGTATTCCGCCACGGGCCGAGTCTGCAGGTCATAGGCCTTCAGACGTTCCCGGATCACTTCCTCGCGATCGTCGCTGCGGATTACCAGCTTGGAACCGTCAACGTCGCAAACGTCCGCGACGCGAGGTGGCTGGAAATAGACGTTATAGATGTGTCCGTGGGCGAGACAAGTCCTACGTCCGGTGAGCCGCTTTACCAATTGATTATAGTCCACGTCGATGCGGACGACAATTGGCAGGCACTTGCCACCGCGTGAATTGTCAAAGAGCTCGCTCTCAAATAAAGCGTCCAGCCAGCCGGCCTGTTTGGCCGTGCGCGGAAATCCGTCTAGGATGAAGCCGCGCGCGCAATCCGGTTCGCGAAGCCGCCCCGCGACCATATTGCACATGACGTCGTCAGGAACCAGTTCGCCACGAGCCATAATGGCTTTCGCTTCCACACCCAACTCGGTGCCACGCTGCACGTTGTCCCGCAGAATGTCTCCGGTGGAGATCTGCGGGATGCCATAGTGTTCGGCAATCTTCTTGGCCTGCGTGCCCTTGCCGGCACCTGGTGGACCGAGCAATATAACTGGCCCGATGTTTTGCGAGGTCTCCATTGAACTGACTCAAGTACGTTTCCTGCTTACAGGCTCACGGGGTCAGCTCCATTACCACCCGCCGACCGTGCGGTACGGCAACCTCTTGTCCCCTATGACCACGTACGGCGACCGCGAATACGTCCGCTGCGTGGTGTAAATCCGTCGTAGTGGCGCATGATGAGCTGCGCTTCGATCTGCGTCACCGTGTCCATCGCCACCCCGACCACGATCAGCAGCGATGTGCCGCCGAAATAAAACGTTACTCCCAGACCGTTGGTCATCCAGGTGGGCAGGCGCTCGAAAAATGCTCCGATCGGTCCGTACAGGTGGTTGAGATGGATTCCGGTGATCATCCACTCCGGAATGAAAGAGATGATGATCAGGTATAACGCGCCCACCAGAGTAATCCGGGTCAGAATCTCATTGATGTGATCGGCGGTTCGCTTGCCGGGACGGATGCCAGGAATAAACCCGCCATACTTCCGCATGTTGTCGGCAACCTCGTTGGGGTTGAATACGATGGACACATAGAAGTAAGCGAAGAAAATAATGCCCACGGCGTACAGAAACGTGTAGAGCGGCTCGCCCCAGCCCAGCCAGTGGATCAGATCGCCGAAGTATCGGTTGTTGCGCAAGCCGTATCCCATGGTCTGGGGCATGGTCAGGATGGAAGAGGCAAAAATCACTGGCATCACACCGCCGGCATTGACGCGCAAAGGCAGGTGGGTGGACTGCCCTCCCATGACCTTGCGGCCGACGACGCGCTTCGCGTACTGCACCGGAATCCTTCGCTCGCTGCGCTCCACATAGACGATGAACGCCACCACCAGAATCATGATGCCCACGAGCAGAATCATGGCTGGAGCGGTAAAGGCTCCCCAGGCGTTGGTGTGGACTTTGTCGACCAGGTCAGCGACACCGCGCGGCAGTCCTACCACAATGCCGGCGAAGATCAAGAGCGACATGCCGTTTCCGACGCCCCGTTCCGTAATCTGCTCGCCCAGCCACATGATGAATGCACTGCCCGTGGTCAAGGTCAACATGGTCATCAGGATGAAGGGGACGCCGGGATTGACCACGAAATCGCCTGATTTTTCGAGACTAATAGCGATACCCAGCGACTGAACCGAACTCAAAATAACCGTCAAATATCGCGTCCACTGGGTGATCTTTTTGCGTCCCAGTTCGCCTTCCTTCTGCAACTTCGCCAGCGGTTCATAGACCACAGTCAAAAGCTGCAGGATGATCGACGCCGTGATGTAGGGCATGATCCCGAGCGCGAAAATGGTCAGGCGGCGGAGTTGGCCGCCAGAGAACAGGTCGACGAAGCCGAGGAAAGTACCTCTGTTCTGTTCGAAGAATTGCTGCAGCTTGTCCGCATTCACTCCGGGCGTGGGAATGTGCCCGCCCAGGCGGTAGACGGCCAGCAGCCCAAGCGTGAAAAGAATTCGCTTGCGCAGGTCGGGGATGCGAAATACGTTGGCTAGTTTGTCGAGCATTACTGCAAGACCTCAAACTTGCCGCCAGCTTTAGTAATTTTCTCCTGGGCCGACTTGGAAAATTTATGCGCGCGCACGGTCAGCGCAGTCGAAACTTCCCCGTCGCCAAGGATCTTGACCGGGTGTTTGGTGCTGATGACGCCAGCCTTGCGCAGCACCTCGGGAGTGATGGTGGTCTCTCCCAGCGCCGCCAGCTTTTGCAGATTCACGATGTTATATTCCTTGCGGAAGATGTTGGTGAAGCCGCGCTTGGGCATGCGGCGATGGAGCGGCATTTGGCCGCCTTCAAAACCACGCATCATGCGCGAACCGCTGCGCGAACGTTGCCCTTTGTGTCCGCGGGTGGAGGTCTTGCCCATGCCGGAACCCATGCCACGGCCCACGCGCTTCTTGTTCTCCGCTGCCTTCTTTGGTGCTCGAACATTCGAGAGATTCATAATTGCTCGTCGCTGTAGAAAATTGTGCTACGGCTGGATGATCTCGACCAGATGCGGAACTTTCGCCACCATGCCGCGGATGGCGGCGTTGTCCGGACGCTCAATCACCTGGTTCAACCGCGTGAAACCCAGCCCTTTGACCACCAGCTTATGCTTTACCGGGGCGCAAATCGCGGAGCGCACCCACTTCAGGTGGAGCTTACCGCCGCCCGCATTCGATTTCTTTGCCGTCATTCAGACTCCGCCCTTCTACAACTCTTCCGCAGTCTTGCCGCGCAGGGCGGCCACATCGGCTCGGTTCTTCAGCTTCTTCAGAGCATCAAACGTTGCCTTGATGACATTGTGCGGATTGGTTGTCCCAATCGACTTGGTCAGCACATTCTGAATCCCCGCCGAGGTCATGACCGCCCGCACGGCACCGCCGGCAATCACGCCCGTGCCTTCAGGAGCGGGCTTTAGCAGCACCATCCCCGATCCGAAGCGTCCCAGCACGATGTGCGGGATGCTGGTTTGGGTGAGGTTGATCCTCATCAGATTCTTCTTGGCCGACTCAATTCCCTTGCGAATGGCCTGGGGAACTTCTTTCGCCTTTCCCGAACCGTATCCAACGACTGCCGCACTGGGATCTCCTACCACCACCAGCGCGGCAAAGGAGAGATTCTTGCCTCCCTTGACCACCTTGGTGACCCGGTTAATGGCCACCACCTGGTCCTTGAGTTGGAAGGAACCCGCATCGAGCTTCTTGATGACTATTGGCATTCTTCGATTCTCGTTTCCCCATCTTGTAATTTTGTAATCGGGTCATTGAGTAATTTGAGAGTCCGCGGTTCAAATTACAAAATCACCAAATTACTCAATTGCCAAATCGCTCAGAACTGCAATCCGGCTTCGCGAGCTGCGTCAGCGAGGGCTTTCACTCGCCCGTGGTAAATGTAGCCGCCGCGATCGAAAACAACTTTGTTGATTCCTTTGGCTTTCGCCCGCTCCGCAATCAGCTTGCCCACGGCCTTGGCCGAGGCCACGTTTCCGCCGCTGCGGCGCTCTGCCTTTTTACCCTCGGCAGAATGCGCGAAGACTACGGTGTTGCCCTGCACATCGTCGATCAGTTGCACATAAATGTGGTTCAGCGAACGATAGACGTTCAGCCGCGGCCGCTCCGAGGTGCCGAGGATCTTCTTGCGAATGCGCTCGTGTACGTGCCGCCGGTTTGTGTTTTTCGATGTCCGCGTAAGCATTGTCTTGATCCTTACTAACTATTTCGCTCCGGTCTTGCCCACTTTCTTCTTCAAACGCTCGCCTGCATAACGCACACCCTTGTTCTTATAAGGATCGGGCGGACGCAAGCTGCGCATTTCGGCGGCGACCTGGCCGACTTTCTGGCGATCAATCCCGGTGATGCTCAGCTTGGTCTGCTTGGGATCCACGGTCGCTTCAATGCCGGCAGGCAGCGGATACTCGATCAAGTGAGAATAACCGAGACTGAACACAACCGTGTTTTTGCCCTTCATTTCGGCGCGGTAGCCAATGCCCACGATTTCAAGATCACGCGTCCATCCCTTGGTGACGCCTTCGACGGCATTGTTGACCAAGGCGCGCGCCAAGCCATGGACGGCGGCTTGCGAATCGTTTTCGCGTATCGCCAGCAGATGCCCGTCCTGCTGCTGGACTTTAATGCCGGCAGGCAATTGCGTGTCCAATTTACCCTTCGGACCCTGCACCGCAACCGTGTTGCCCTCAATCTTGACCGTCACTCCCTTGGGGATCGGGATCGGTTTTTTTCCAATTCGTGACATAGATTCAGCTCTCAGACCTTCGCTGTAGAGACGTTGCTTGCAACGTCTCAAGACGCAGCAAGCCGCGTCTCTACCTACCCTCTCACCAAACTTCGCAGAGCAACTCGCCGCCCAAACCTTGCTTGCGCGCCTGGCGTCCGGTCATCACGCCGCGGGGCGTGGTGAGAATGTTGATTCCCATGCCGCCCAGCACACGTGGTATCTCGGTGCGCCGCACGTACACGCGGCAGCCAGGTCGGGAGACGCGGTTCACATTCGAGATCACGGCTTCGTTATTGTTGGCGTACTTCAGGTAGATACGCAGGATCTTGTGCCCTTCCTCTTCCGTCGCTTTGAAATTGGAGACGTAGCCCTCTTCCTTCAGGATGCGGGCGATCTCCAGCTTCAGCTTGGAGGCAGGAATATCCACCTTCTGGTGCCGGGCGCTAATCGCATTGCGAATTCGCGTCAGCATATCTGCGACCGGATCGGTCAACCTCATGCGTTCCTTCTCCTCAATCGCCCGTTTGCTTCAGCCATTCGTGCTCTGCGCCGAAGAACCCGCGACGACGTGTAACTGCTCCATTCACGGCACGGTTTACGCCGCGCCCCTTCCCCACTTCTACCAAGACGACTTCGAAACCCCCGGAATCTCTCCACGCAACGCGAGGCCCCGGAAACACAGGCGGCAAATGCCGAACTTGCGCAGAAAAGCGCGTGGACGTCCGCAGATCTGGCAACGGTTGTGCCTGCGCGTGGAAAACTTGGGCCGCTTTTCTTTGTTGTCGCGCGCCGTCTGAAACGTCTTTTGGATTTTTTTGTCCTTAACTCTCTTCGCTGTAGTCATGCAATCCTTAAAGAATCTTTGTCATCGAACTGTAAAACCTTCATTGCCGAAACGGCATGCCGAGATGACGCAACAAAGCTCGCGATTGATCATCGCTTCGGGCTGTCGTAACAATTGTGACGTTCATGCCCTTCTGCTTGTCCACCTTAGCGTAATCGATCTCGGGAAAAATCAACTGATCGTGTAGACCCAGCGTGTAATTGCCGCGGCCATCGAACGACTTCGTCGAAACCCCTTTGAAGTCGCGTACCCGGGGCAGTACAACATTCACCAGCCGATCGAAAAATTCATACATCCGGTCGCCCCGCAAAGTGACCATGGCGCCGATCGCCTGCCCCTCGCGCACTTTGAAAGCCGCGATGGATTTCTTGGCCTTCGTTACCACCGGTTTCTGGCCTGTAATCTGGCTAAGCTCATGCACCGCCGGGTCGAGCACCTTGGCATTCTGCGTGGCTTCACCGACTCCCATGTTGACTACGATCTTATGCAGATGCGGCACCGCCATGGGATTCTTCAGGTCGAATTCCTTCATCAGCGTGGGCGCAACTTCCTTCTGAAAGCGCGCTTTCAGCCGCGGCGTCTCCTTTGCACTATGCCGCGCGACTGCGGGAGCTTTCTGCTCTTCCTGCTGCCCACCTTTTTTTTCTTTTTTCTCTTTCGCCATTGTTCTGTACTCTCTAAGGAATTGGGCGGTTTTGTAATCGGGTAATTGAGTAGTTCAACCCCGATTCTGTTTTCAAATTGCTCAATTACCCAATCTACTTATCCAGCGTCGTTCCACACTTCTTGCACACCCTGACTTTTCGGTCGCCGCGAACTTCGTGACCAATGCGCACCGGTCCGCAGGTTGAGCAGACCAGTTGTACATTCGATAACGCTATTCGGCTCTCCTGCTCGGCGATTCCACCCTTCACGTTGCGCTGCGGGTTGGGACGGACGTGCTTTTTCACCAGCATGACGTGTTCGACGAGAATCTTGTTGTCGTTGGGAAACACCCGCAGGACGCGGCCTTCTTTGCCTTTGTCCCGGCCGGTGATCACCTTCACGGTGTCGTTCCGCCGAAGATCCACTCGCTTATGTTCGGTGCTTACAGTATTCATTTCGATCTCTCAATCCCAGCCACTCGTCTCTACAGCACTTCCGGCGCCAGGGACACAATCTTCAAAAACTTTTTCTCGCGCAGTTCACGGGCAACCGGTCCGAAAACACGGGTTCCGACCGGCTCGCCAGCTTCGTTAATCAGGACCGCTGCGTTCTCATCGAAGCGGATATAAGTGCCGTCGCGACGACCATACTCCTTGTGAGTACGCACGATCACCGCTTTGACCACCGTTCCCTTCTTCACCTGCCCGTCCGGAGAGGCCTCTTTCACGCTGGCGGTGACCACGTCCCCCAAGCCGGCCCGCAGCCCGGTCGAGCCGCCCAGCGGCAGAATGACCTGCAGTTTGCGGGCGCCGGAGTTGTCAGCGACCTCGAGCCAAGTTCTCATCATCACAGCCATAGTTCGTTCTCCCCGGAGGCTCTTCGTTTACCCGACTTCGCTTACTTAACTTCAGCCGCGATCTCGGGCACCAGCGCGGTCTTGCGAATAATCTGCTTGAGACGCCAGCGCTTCAGTTTGGATAGCGGCCGGGTCTCTTCCAGCCGCACCACATCGCCGATGCGAGCTTCGTTCTTTTCATCGTGGGCATAGAACTTCTTCGCCTTCGAAACCACGCGGCCATAAAACGCATGCGATTTCTTGCGCACCACCGAAACCACGATGGTCTTCTTCATACGGTTAGAGACCACTTCCCCAACCACTTCCTTGCGCCGCCCCGCAGCCGCTGGCTGGCTCTGCTGTGTGCTAGTTTCTGGCATTACTTACTCTCCGTTTTGCCACTGGCAGCGAGTTCACGCTCCCGGCCGATGGTCTTCACGCGTGCGATGTCCCGGCGCATGCCGCGAATCTTCTTCAGGCTCTCCGTCTGTCCCATGTTGAGCTGGAACTTGAGCTTGAAGAGCTGATCGTTGAGATCGCGCTCTTGGTGGCGAAGCTCCTCGTTGGTTAAGTTGCGGATTTTTTCCGATTTCATAAGTCAATCTCAGCTTTCGCTCTCAGTGCGCTGCCGATTCGCGCTTCACGAACCGGGTGCGCAAAGGCAGCTTGTGCGAAGCCAGACGCATCGCCTCAGAAGCGTCCTGCGGCGTAACCCCTTCCATTTCGAACAGGATCTTGCCGGGACGAACCACCGCGACCCAATGATCCGGCGCTCCCTTGCCTTTTCCCATACGAGTTTCCGCGGGCTTCTTGGTTACAGGCTTATCGGGGAACAGGCGAATCCAGATCTTGCCGCCACGCTTGACGAAACGAGTCATGGCAACCCGGCTAGCCTCGATCTGCCGGTCGGTTATCCAACCCGGCTCCAGCACCTTCAGTCCATAGTCCCCGAAAGCCAGCTCGCTGCCGCGCCACGCCTTGCCGGTCATGCGTCCGCGCTGCTGCTTGCGGTACTTTACTTTCTTTGGCATCAACATAAGTCAATCTCTCTGTAGGAACGTTGCTGGCAACGTCTTTGCCGGCAGCGTCCCGGGAGACGTAGCAAGCTACGTCTCTACAACAATTCTCTAAAAGGCGCCCCCAACTTGCTGGGGTTCGCGCTTCTTTGCGGCGGGTAGAATCTCGCCTTTGTACACCCAGCACTTGACGCCGATCACGCCATAAGTGGTCCGCGCTTCCGTGAAGCCGTAGTCGATGTCGGCACGCAGCGTGTGCAGCGGCAAACGACCCTGCAGATACCATTCGGACCGGGCGATTTCATTTCCATTCAAACGGCCGCTGACCCGGACCTTGATGCCCTTGCAGCCGAAGCGCAGCGCAGAGTCCACCGCCTTCCGCATAGCGCGCCGGAACCCTACGCGCTTTTCCAGTTGCAGCGCAATCGACTCCGACACCAGTTGCGCATCCAGCTCAGGCTTGTGCACTTCCTGAATGTCGATATAGATTTCCCGGCCATTCATGCGCTTCTGCACATCCGCCTTGAGCTTGTCGATCTCAGCCCCTTTGCGTCCAATAATAATTCCCGGGCGCGCCGTCTTGATGATGACCCGCAACTTGTTGCCCGGACGCTCGATCTCGATTGAGCTGACGCCTGCCGACTTGAGCTTGTCCTTCAACTCGTTCTTCAGCTTGACGTCTTCGAGCAGCTGCTTGTCATAATCCCGCTCGGCAAACCAACGCGACTTCCACGGCTTGGTGTAGCCGAGGCGAAAACCATAAGGATGAACTTTTTGTCCCATCGTCTCTCCTAACGACCCTGACGAATCCTAGCGTGCTCCCGCAAACTTCTTGGCAACCTTGGCCTTGCTTTTCCCTGTCTGCACTTTGCCCTTGGCTTTGGTTCTAGGTTTCGACGTACCCGCCGACGCGCCGCTCACTCTCTCCGCGCCGACTACGTTCGCGATCGCCTCGCCATCCTTACCCCGTTCCGCCAGCTCGATTTCGATGTGCGAAATGCGCCGCACGTAGTGATAAGCGCGACCCATCGGCGCCGGGCGAATACGCTTCATCCGCGGTCCATCATTGGCGACGGCCCGCTTCACATATAACTTGTCCACGTCAACGTCGATGCCCTTTTCCGAACTCAGATAGTTGGCATTCTCCAGCGCTGAGCGGAGCAACTTCTCAACCGTTGCCGCAACCCGCTTCTTGGTGAAGACTAGCGTGTTGAGCGCGTCTTCCACGCGGCGGCCCTTGATCAGATCCAGCACCAGGCGAGCCTTTTGCGGCGACACGCGCATGAAACGTGCTTGAGCTCGAAATTCCATCGTGCGTCTCCTTTACGCCTTCGGCGCCGGGGTTGCCGGAGCCGCTCCCGCTGCCGGACTGATAGCCCCCGGACCACCTGGAATGCCGGCCGGCTTGGCCGCGACCTCGGTCGCCGCTCTCATCGAGTGTCCCTTGAACTGGCGGGTGAAACTAAATTCGCCCAGCTTGTGGCCCACCAGGTTCTCGGTAATGTACACCGGGATAAACTTCTTGCCATTGTGCACCGCGATAGTGTGGCCCACCATTTCCGGGATGATAGTCGAGCGCCGCGACCAGGTGCGCAGCACTTTTTTCTCGTTGCGCGAGTTCATGCCTTCCACCCGGCTTTGGAGGAAACCATCCACGAACGGTCCTTTTTTGGTTGAACGTGCCATAAAGTCAGTCCTATTTCTTGCCGCGCCGGTTAACGATAAATGCATCCGTGCGCTTGTTGTTCCGCGTCTTGTATCCACGGGTCGGCTGACCCCAAGGGGTCACCGGATGGCGGCCACCGGAAGTCTTGCCTTCGCCGCCGCCATGCGGATGATCGACCGGGTTCATGGAGACACCGCGATTGTGTGGCCGCTTCCCGAGCCATCGTGAACGTCCAGCTTTGCCGATGGTTATGTTTTCATGATCGAGATTGCCCACCTGGCCAATCGTCGCCATGCAGCCCTGCGCCACTTTGCGAATCTCGCCGGAAGGCAGTTTGACCAGCGCGTAATCGCCTTCTTTGGCGACCAACTGTGCCGCGCCGCCCGCCGACCGCACCATCTGCGCTCCCTTGCCCGGCTTTAGCTCGACATTGTGAATCGTAGTGCCGGGAGGAATGTTGTGCAGCGGCAAAGCATTGCCCACCAGAATATCGGCATCCGGACCACTCAACACCTTTTGTCCAACTTTCAACCCGTCGGGCTGCAAGATGTAACGCTTTTCGCCATCGGCATAGCTCAACAACGCAATCCGCGCCGAGCGATTAGGATCGTACTCGATCGTCGCCACCGTGGCCGGAATGCCAATCTTGTCGCGCTTGAAGTCAATAATGCGCAGCTTGCGCTTGTGGCCGCCACCGATAAACCGCATGGTGGTCTGGCCCGAATTGCGCCGCCCGCCAGTTCGCGGCTTTGGTTCGAGCAGCGGCTTGTGGGGCTGCGTGCTCGTAATATCGTCGTTGACCAGCGTGGTGCGATAACGCAACGTCTGGGTTGTCGGTCTATAAGTCTTGATTGCCATATAGCTCTCAGCTCTTAGCTGTCAGCTTTCAGCCACCGCCGTTCCTACTGAAAGCCGACGGCTGACAGCTGATAGCTTCTTCTACAGATTCTGCGCGTACTCCGGCATTTTTTCGCCGGCCTTCAGCCGCACATACGCCTTCTTCCAATCCGGACGGTAGCCGGCAAACTTCCCTCGCCGACGTTCTTTTCCCGGATAGGTGGCGGTGCGGACCGAATGCACTTTCACCTTGAAAATACCCTGCACCGCTTCCTTAATTTCCGTCTTGGTGGCCGCCGTCGCCACTTGAAAAACCAGCGTGTTCTGGTTCTCCTTGATGGCGAGACCTTTCTCCGTGATGACCGGACGCCGAAGAATTTGGTATGCGGATTTCATCAGGCCACCTCCGCCGCTTTCTCATGCCGGGTACGGCGCCGCGGAGAACGCGAAACTTTTTTCGGCGCCGCTCCCTCGCCTTCTGCCGGCTTGTGTTGCCGCTTCGAAATTGAACTCTTCAGTGAAATCTGCAGCTTTTCAATGGCAGGCTGCGAGAAGATCGCCATGTCGTAGCGCAGCAGATGATAAGGGTGAACCTCGTTGCCGCTCACCAACTCGATGCCGTGAAGATTTCGCGAACTCAAAGCCAGATTGCGATTCTCATGCTTGGGGACCTCGACCAGCAGCGCGGTGCTGTCGACTTTGAGCGCATCCAGCGCCTGGCGGAACAGTTTGGACTTGGGTTCCTTCACGTCAAACGTGTTCACGATGATCAACTTGCCATCCGCAAACTTCGAAGCCAGAGCGGAACGCAACGCCCCCAGCAACTTCTTGCGTGGAAAAGCGTAGTCGTAAGAGCGGGGCTGCGGACCGTGCACTGTGCCGCCGTGCCGCCACAATGGCGAACGAATCGAACCGACGCGTGCCCGTCCCGTACCCTTCTGCTTCCAAAGTTTCTTGCCGGCTCCGGAGACCAGTTTCTTGTTCTTGGTCGCGTGAGTCCCGGCCCGGTGGGCGGCGCGATAATGTTTCACCGCCTCCCACAGCAGGTCCTCGTTCACCGCGCCGAAAACCTCGTCGGCCAGTTCCAGGCTGCCGACTTTGGCTCCACTCAGATTGTGAATGTCAATGCTTGCCATGATCTTTCCTGATAACGATCTATCCTGATACCGTCTGATTCCTAGGCCTTCTTGGCTGCGCGCTTGGCTGCCTTCAACGGGTCAACCGTGGCTGCTCCGGCAAATCCGCGGCGCTCTCTCGGCGGTTTCTTGGCCTTCGTGATTACCAGATATCCACCTTTGGGGCCGGGGACGCTGCCTTCGACCACCAATAAATTATCTTCTTTATCCATGCCGAGCACGCGCAAGTTGCGCACTGTCACTCGGTCCACACCCATGTGTCCCGACATGCGCATACCCTTAAACACACGCGACGGGAAAGCCGATGAACCAATCGATCCCGTGATTTGAAACATCGAACCATGCGACTTGGGACCGCCGGCAAAATGATGCCGCCGGACTACGCCGGAGAAACCACGTCCCTTGCTGACGCCCACGACGTCCACAAACTTCTCGCCGTCGAAGATGTCCACCAGCACGCGATCTCCAGCTTTCACCAATCCGTCGCCGTCACCCTCGGTTTTTTCTTCGACTTCGATTGGAACCTCGCGCATGAACTTGACCGGGGGCAGATTGTTCTTGCCCAAATGTCCGCGAGCCGGCTTGGTCAGCCGCGATTCTTTCACGAACTCGACCAGGCCGATCTGGGCGGCTACGTATCCGTCCTTGGTCTGCGTCTTGTGCTGCGTGATCACGCAAGGCCCAGCCTGCAGTACGGTCGCGGGATGAACCTCGCCCTTGTCGTCAAAGAGTTGCGTCATGCCGACTTTCTTGCCTAAGATTCCCGTTACCTTTGCCATTTCTCTTCTTCTCCGCCTAAACCCAGCATCGCCTTCTAACTAATGCTGGCGCTTCTCGCTTCCAAACTGAAAACCGAGAGCTGACGGCTGAAAGCTATTTATGTTCCTTGCCAAACGCCTTGATCTCGACGTCCACACCTGCGGGCAAGTCGAGCTTCATCAGCGCATCGACCGTCTGCTGCGTCGGCTCGAGAATGTCGAGCAAGCGCTTGTGCGTGCGGATCTCGAACTGCTCGCGCGATTTCTTGTCCACGTGCGGAGAACGCAGCACGCAGTACTTATTCTTCATCGTGGGCAAAGGAATCGGCCCCGCGATCTGCGCACCCGTGCGCTTCGCGGTCTCGACAATTTCACCCGTGGACTGATCCAGAATGCGGTAGTCGTACGCCTTCAACCGAATACGAATTCTTTCTTTTCCAATCACTTTTGGCTCTCGCTAACCCCTCCCGGCTGTCCGGGAAGAAAGAACTGGCGGCAAGTCGCAGGCCGCAGATTTTGTAGCGCCGGCGTCTCGCCGGCAGTTTAGCTCGTGTGGTTGCGGGTCTTCGACCCGCGACCGGGTCGAAGACCCGGTCCCACACAGTCAAGCCTACTGCACAATCTCGCTGATCGTTCCCGCGCCCACCGTGTGCCCGCCTTCGCGGATCGCGAACCGCAAGCCTTTCTCCATCGCCACCGGCGTGATCAGCTCAATCACCAGGCTCACATTGTCTCCCGGCATCACCATCTCGGTCGCGGGCGGCATCTCCGCTACGCCCGTCACGTCTGTCGTTCGCAGATAAAACTGCGGACGATATCCTTTGAAGAACGGCGTGTGCCGCCCGCCTTCTTCTTTCGTCAGAATATAAACTTCCGCCTTGAACTTGGTGTGCGGAGTGATCGATCCCGGCTTCGCCAACACCATGCCGCGCTCCACATCATCCTTGCCAATGCCGCGCAGCAACAGGCCAGCGTTGTCTCCCGCCAGACCCTCGTCCAATTGCTTCTTGAACATTTCGACGCCGGTCACGACCGTCTTGCGAGTGTCGCGGAAGCCCACAATTTCCACTTCCTCGCCCACCTTTACCTTGCCGCGCTCGATTCTCCCCGTCACCACCGTGCCTCGTCCCGAGATCGAAAAAATATCTTCAATCGGCATCAGGAACGGTTTATCCAGCTCGCGCGCCGGCTGCGGAATGCTCTTGTCCACCGCCTCCATCAGCGCGTCCACCTGCTTCTCCCATTTCGCTTCCCCATTCAGCGCGCCCAACGCCGACAGCCGCACCACCGGCACATCGTCGCCCGGAAACTTGTAGCTCTTCAGCAACTCGCGCACTTCCAGTTCCACCAGATCCAGCAACTCCGGATCGTCCACCGCGTCGCACTTGTTCAACGCCACCACGATATACGGCACGCCCACCTGCCGCGCCAACAGCACGTGCTCGCGCGTCTGCGGCATCGGACCGTCCGTCGCAGCGACCACCAGAATCGCGCCATCCATCTGCGCCGCGCCCGTAATCATGTTCTTGATGTAGTCCGCGTGGCCCGGGCAATCCACGTGCGCGTAGTGCCGGTTCGCCGTTTCGTACTCCACGTGCGCCGTCGCGATCGTGATGCCGCGCGCCTTCTCTTCCGGAGCGTTGTCAATGCTGTCAAAAGACCGGAACACGATCTTCGGGTTATGCTTCTGCAAAACCTTGGTGATGGCCGCCGTCAATGTGGTCTTGCCATGGTCAATGTGACCAATCGTCCCCACATTGCAGTGCGGCTTATTGCGCTCAAATTTCTCTTTCGCCATTGGATTCCTCTAGTTAGTGAACGACTTCGTCTTTTACCTCTTCCGCCGCTCCAGGCTCGGCACTCACCTGAGCAGTCGCCAAGTAATCCCATTTGAGCAGCAAGAGCGAATCGATGTTTCTGGTCGGCCCTCCTCGTTTCGGCGGCAGCCTCAACCAGATACCTAATTCATCCACCGCTTCGACGTAAGCACGGAACGACTCTTTGTCCTCGAAAATGTGCTTTACCGCTTCTCTTCCCTTGGGCGACAGCCAGAAGGAAACGGCCTTGTTGAGGAGCAGCCGTTCTATCCTGCTGACCGAGAACGAATCCACAAATTACTCCCTACTGCTCGACTAATCCCTCCATCAGCCTTTGCTTCAATGCTTGGATAGACTCGTACAGTTCAGAATCCACCACATCGTCAACCAAGTCGCCCTGAATGCTTAGGTTCCGAGTTCCTCGAGATGCTTCAACCCGAGCTATCCAGCGAAACTTTGCGCCCTCATAAAGCAGGGCTTGAAGATGATATACATCGCCGATCTCGGCCAGCAGACGCTCGATGATTAGCCCCAGCTCTCGTCCAACGTTCTCAAGCCCTTGGCGACCGTAGACTCCGGCCAGCTCACCTCGCGCATATTCCTCCTCGGTGATGCCAAAACGCTTGGCCGTCTCCTTCTGCCACTCGTTCAAGGGATGCTTCTTGAGCTCTTCGGCTGAGGCCTCCATAGCCCGCTTCCATTCTTCTGGCGTGCTGGAGTTGCTCCGAATGTGAATCTCAAATTGCTGCCCCTGCATACCGCCTCTATTTAACCGCCGAGATACTCATCTCTTAACCGTGCCCTGCACCCGGGCAATAATCTCTTCCGACACCGAGCGCGGGGCTTCTTCATACCTAGCGAAATGCAT
>Ga0310039_10000047_pt1 | contig 134855 bp, 110 predicted proteins | sample Sb_taG_4_FD_200460 | JGI IMG/M metagenome (GOLD analysis project Ga0310039, IMG submission 200460) | Peat soil microbial communities from Weissenstadt, Germany - Sb_50d_6_BS metaG (v2) (version 2) | ecosystem: Environmental > Terrestrial > Soil > Wetlands > Peat | place: Germany: Weissenstadt...
CCTCCGCGGCCGGTGGTAAAAATGCTAAGACTCGTGGGCGCGTAGTCTGACGCGTCGACTCGCAAAAGTGCCTCTACAACGCCTGATGCTTGACCCGCCGAGAAAGGATAGTGCAGCTCGAAGACAGCTTTATCCCGTCGGGCATCGACTATGGAGCTGCCTCGTGACTCGACCAAGCGGCGAAAGCGAGCAATCGACAGATCAGGAATCCACTGCTGTGCCACCAGATACTGCAGCAGAGCGGGGTCTCCCTCGCCGTCGGCAAACACATGGTGCAGCAGGGGTTCGGAGAACTGCCCCATGTCCTTCGCTAGCGTGTTCTCATAAGTACCTGACGATGATTCGGCCTTCACATAGATCGCGTTGCTGAGGGAATCGCGCACCAGGATGATGGTTCCAAGCTGCTTAATCGCATGACTCCTGCCATCACTGCGGTCGACTCGAACCGACGTCGTGGTGACTTGGCCCGATTTCGGCAAGTGGTTGGCTTCGTAATTTTCGGCCCTAAGAAGTACGGTATCTGCGGAGACGCGCGTATTCCAAACATTGGTTAACAGGACGACGAGCAAACAGAGGGCGACTACGGTGGCGACCGCCACATTCCGGTAAGGCAAAAGAACCACAGCTGTGCCGCGGATACGAGCGCCCCAGGAACTCATCTGCTCGGGCCAAAACCGACTTACCGAATCCTGGATTTTTGCGTGGGCCGCCAGACGCTGGCGAAACTGTTCGACCTGCGCCTCCGAAAACTCCGGTTGATCCGGCAACAACGCCTTACGAGCGCAGACGAAGTTGTCAATGTTGCTTTGAATCTCGCCCATCCGGCTGCGGCAACTCCAACAACTCTCCAAGTGAGTCCGAGTCCTCTCTAATTCATGGCGTGGAAGCTCACCATCCAGATAGGCGATGATCTCCTCGTCGCCGAGGTGCTGCAGAATCAGAACGTGCCTCCTAGCTGCGGCCATGGCGCACCTCAAATTTCTTGAGACCGCGAACCAGATAGACGCTCACCGCTTTTTCGCTGACTCCCAGAATGTCTCCAATCTCTGCATAGGTGAGACCCTCCGCCCGCAGCATAAGACAGCGCCTTTCCCGCTCATTCAGAGCTTTCAGGCAAAGCGCAATCCGTTGCCGTCGAATCAGATCGTCTTCCGAAGAAGGAACCGGGTTGTTCAGAATCTGCCGGGACAGCCATTCTGCGTTCAAGGCGTCGTGAAATCCCTTTCTGCGGGCCTGGTCGATCGCCATGTTGTGTACTACGCGATACAGCCAGCTGCGCATATTCAGAATCTTGGCATCCCGCTTGAGCTGATCGAAGAGCTTGAGGAATGCGTTTTGAACCAGATCTTCGGCTTCACCGGAAGAACCGACCACATGATAGGCATAGCCAAGCAGAGGTTGACGCATGGTCGCATACAACTCCACGACCTTTTCCTCCAGGTGCCCGCTGGCGCGATGGTTCTCAGCTTGGGTTGATCCGAGCACCTTTGAGAGACTCAGGACTTGTTCTTGCCCCATCTTGCCCCAGTGATTGTTTGATGACCGCCCCAGCAATCAAGGCCGTCTCATATCGAATATGGATCTCCAATAAAGCGGGAAAAACCAGTTATGACTGTCCACAAATCAATGTCCCTTGCGGGCTGCGCGTTGGCCAGTCACACCTTGTTGCGTTGGCAACAAGGTGGCTCCCTGACTGGCGGAGAAAACTGTAGACCAAGTGTTTCCTCTGCAAATTAAGACGGCCAGGAAGATGATTTGACTAACAGTGATCCGATGGGCGAACACACGGGCCTTAGAGACGCTGCCATCTCGGGCAAGTCCGGTTGGGACAAAAATCGCCGATCAGTGTTAGCAAATCTTTCCGCACGCACGTCTCAAGGACAGTGCTCGCCAAGTTGGCGGTCCTTGCAAAGGTGATGTGCCTTCTTGAAGTGAGCTCGTTCTCCTCTCTGGGTGGCTCCCTTTGGGGTTTCATTGAACTGCAAGGGGAGCCTTTTTCGACGACGCCAACCGGACTCTCGGCGACCCTGAAACGAAACGCCGGAACCAGGCTTCGCAAAGGTGGCACGCTCTGCCGTACGGCAAGGACCCTTCCCATCAAAAGCAAAGACTGTCTCGCTGAAGCATGCAGTGAAACCAATCCCCAGCGCGGGAACCACTTCCGGTTCAGCTTATCCGAATGCTCCTGCCGCCCAAGGCCGACAATAAACCATCCGCCCGCCTGATTTGTAAAAAGATTGTCAAAAATCTAGGTGGTTTGTCTGGCTTGAAATAAACCGGTGTAGGATTTTGACGCCCCTCGGCTACGTGTCTGTCCTTCGCATAGCCTATGACACTCTGGCAAAAGAATGTCTTATCCCGAATGTATGTGGCGGTTGTTCTGGTCGGACTACCGCTTGTCCAATCGGCAAATGCTCAGCGTGCAACTTTGCTGGGAACCATCGCGGACCAGAGCGACGCGGTGATCGAAGGGGTGAAGGTCACTCTTCTAAACTTGGATCAAGGACTAAAGCGCGAAGCCACAACCGGAAACACCGGCTACTATACGGTTCCCTTGCTCCAGCCGGGCCACTACCTGGTCACAGCGGAAAAAGCAGGATTTGCCGTGGCCGAAGTCAAAGGCCTCGTGCTCCATGTGGAGGATGTACGCCTGCTCAATATCAAGCTGCACGTCGGGATTGCCCCGGTTGCAATTCAGGTATCGGAAAGGTCGGAGGAGGTCGAAACCGCGAGCGCCGCTCTCGGCCAGATTGTTACCGGCGACGTCATAAGAGATGCCCCGCTCAATGGCCGCAACGTCCTGGCCTTAACCGGATTGCAACCTGCAGTGACGCCGGTTGATCCAGACTCGCTCGCGGCCGGGCAGTACAACATTACTGGTAACAGAAGTGATTCGATAAGTTACCTGCTCGATGGCGGGATGAACAGTGACTTGGTCGATGACCACGCGGTCTACACGCCCAACCCCGACACGATCGCAGAATTCCGTATTCTGGCCAGCAACTACCCCGCTGAGTACGGTCGCAACTCCGGCGGAGTCATTAGCTTGGTAACCCGATCAGGGACGAACCAATTGCATGGCAGTCTTTTCGACTTCTTGCGAAATGATGCCCTCGACGCGAACCGTTTTTTCAACAAGAGCAATCAACTTCCGCGCGACGTATTAAAGCGTAACCAGTTTGGCGGCACCCTCGGCGGTCCGATCACAATTCCCAACGTGGTCCACGGGAAGGACCGTTTCTTCTTCTTTGTCGGGTACCAAGGACAACGGCAGGTTCAGGTCACGTCGGTCCACAATATCGCGACTTTCACACCGGCTGAAGTGGCCGGAGATTTCTCCCATGCCGGACTGGGAGGTGGTGTTGACCCCGGAGTGGCAGGGTTTCTTCGGTCTTATCCGTTTTTCCAACCTGATCCGAATCGAGCTTCACGAGCGATCATCGATCCCAGCCGCATCAACAGTGTGGCCCGCAACTACATGGCTGCGGGCCTGATTCCGACCTCGCCCACTGGCTTGCTGAGTTGGCAAGGGACTACCACTACGAACTACGATGAATTGACGGGCAAGTTTGATTTGAACCTCGATGCCAGAGACAAACTCGCCATCACCTTGGGCTGGGACCGGGAAGACGATCTTGGCCCTTTCGTTAACTACGCGGCAAACGTGCCGGGATTTTCCTCGAGCTCAGATTTTCGCGTTTATTTCTTGAATGTTTCCTATATCCGAAGTTTCTCAACAAACCTCCTCAACGAGCTTCGTGTCACCACTCAACGGACCGAGACCGTGGGCTTGAACCCCGCTGCCAAATTGGCGACGCCCTCCGATCTTGGGATTGCGATCACGCCGGATCTTCCCGTCGGACCCACGAACCTAGTGTTCGACTCCGGCATGCGGGTCGGATTCAGCTACGATGGTCCGCAGAGGCTTACGGATAACTCTTTCACTTATACCGATACCCTGACTTGGATTCGGGGAAGGCACGACCTCAAGTTTGGAGCGGGTTGGTCAGCCTATCAGGACAACGCCTTTTATGCATTTAACGTGGACGGTCAATTTTTGTTTGTGGGGACGAATGGGAATGGTTCGCAGAATTCGTTCGCAGATTTTCTCCTCGGAATTCCCTATCAATACACGCAGGCGTCGGCTGCGCCCTCCAACATTCGAAGCAAGTTCATGTTTGGTTTCGGGCAGGATGAATGGCGATTACGCAAGAACCTGGTATTAACCCTGGGGTTGCGATACGAATACAGCACGCCGAAGTCCGACACCATGGGCCGAACTTTCTCCATCATTCCCGGCAGACAATCCCAGGTGTTCATCGATGCACCTCTCGGCATGCTGTTTCCCGGCGACCCCGGAGCTCCTCAAGGAGTTAACTTCCCAGATCGGACGAACTGGGCTCCGCGCGTTGGCTTCGCCTGGGATCCCACAGGTAAGGGCAAGATGAGCCTCCGCGGCGCTTTCGGCAAGTTCTACGACATTTTGAAAGGCGAAGATAATCTCCAGTTCAATGGACAGCCGCCGTTCTTTGCCGGCGCGGGATTTACCTTTTCGCCGTTGGCTGGCAATCCGACCTCCGAGGTGAACTATCTGTCTCAACCCTTCCTAGCCGCCGGAGTGGAAAACCCATTTCCTTCCCGGCGTCCGCCCGCGGATCTTGATTTTGCTGCCGAGGGGTACCTGCCGATCGGTGCTTCCACGACTGTGTTCGTGGTTGATCCGCGCCTGCACACGCCCTACACGTATCAGTACCATCTGACCTTGCAACAGGCGCTGGCAAAGAACACAATTGCCGAGGCAGGCTATGTTGGCAGCAGCTCGCATGGGCTGACGTCGCTGGTCGATGTCAACCCCTTCGTGCTCGGCACCTATGACCGAATCCTAAACTTGACTCCAGGAAATGACAGTTGCACGGTCAATGCCGGAACCTGCAGCTTTGCCAATCTTGAGGAATTCAGGAACGTAACCTCCGCGAACTACAACGGTCTGCTACTCAGCCTGGTCAAACAAGCCTCCGGAGACGGCATCTTGGGCCATTCCCACTTCACCGCAGCTTATACTTATTCGCACAACATCGACAACGCGTCTGGATTTCCAGAACAGGAACAATGCCGTCCCCTATTATCAGCCTCAGCTTTTCCGTGCTGCGGCTGACATGGATGTGCGCCAGCGGATCGTCTTTAGCGGGGAATGGGAAGTCCCCTTTCAAAAGCTGTGGACTTCTGCTCCAGACCGCCTGACGCGGGGCTGGAGCGTTTTTCCCATCGTAAGTTCGCGAAGCGGCTTTCCTCTGGACGTCTTCGCCAATCTCCCCAGCAGCTTCAATTTTGCCAGCCCGGGGCCGTCAGCGGCGGGGGATGCGGGCCTGGTGCGCGCCAACTTGATTGGAGCTGTCCGCATGCTTGATCCCCACAAGACGGCTACCTTCGGCGGTCCAAGCGGTAACTACTGGTTCAATCCGACGAGCTTCTCCAATGCGCAATGCATCCTCGCGATTGATCCCACCTGTCTACCAAGTAGTACTCTGTTTCCGGACGACAGCCAGGCAGTAACCGATCCTGCGGTTCGCACTTACGGAACCCTGCCGCGAAACTATCTCCGCGGTCCGGGCGTATCTAATATCGATCTCGCCTTGGCAAAGACGACTCGTTTGAGAGAGCACCTGCAGATGGAGACTCGCGCCGATTTCTTTAACCTTCTCAATCACACGGAATTCTCAAATCCGGACACGAATATCAACAGCCCCACGTTCGGCAGAGTGCTAAATACCTATGATCCCCGAATCATCCAACTCGCAGTTCGATTTTCTTTTTAGCCGGAATGCGGATCCCAAACTCGACACAGTCGACTTGCGACACCGCCTGTTAGTGAATTCCTGAGTGTGACCGTCTACGGCGGAGGTGTGATTTTCAAGTTCACCGTTCATTAGACGTTCTGTCACCCTCGTGTTAAACGCGGGCGCTGGCGGTGGTGGTACTTGCGGGGGCAATCAGTCCTTGGGATCCTGAGATGGCTTCGAAAGTAAACCGCCTAGTTTCACCTTTCCGGTGTAGATTGCCATTCCGACCACCGCATCGATTCCCATGCTGTCGAGTTGATCGATTTGCTCGGAACTCGCGATCCCCCCCGCCACGATCAGTTGCTTGCTGGTTGCGGCTCGCAGCGGGCTGACGGCGTCGAGGGGAATGCCCTGCATCAGTCCTTCGGTATCAATGTGTGTGTACAGGAATGCGCCGCACCAGGAATCCAAAGCCGCGATCATCTCAAGAGGCGTAATGGTGGTGAGCTGGCGCCAGCCTCGGATGGCGACCCGTCCCTGCTTGGAGTCGATGGCAAATACCAACTTTTCCGGCCCGACTGCGCGCGCCGCCTTTTCTGCAAACACCGTGTCTGGCTGCCCATCGCGGATGAGTGAGGATCCGAAGATCACACGCTGTGCGCCGATCGACAATATTTGTTCTGCAGTTTGGACAGATCGCACTCCTCCGCCCACTTGACACGGAAGCCGGTGGGCAAACTCGCGCACTAGGTCGCGATTGTGGCCGGTGCCGAGGGCGGCATCCAAGTCGATAAGTTGAACCAGGGGGAACGAGGAGAAACGCGCGATCCACTCTTCGAAGTCGTCGAATTCGAGCGCCTTGCGCTCCCCCTGTACAAGCTGAACGATCTTCGCGCCCATGAAGTCAATGGAAGGTATCAACATGGCCATCGTACCGGAATTCCCGCGTTCTGCAGTTCTCGCTTGAGATCGGCAAGACGATGGAGGCCAAAGTGAAAGATGGAGGCGGCAAGTGCTGCGTCGGCTCGGCCGTTCCGAAAGACGTCCACAAAGCTCTGCGTGTTCCCACCACCACCCGACGCGATCACGGGGATGTTCAACGCTTCCGAACACGCACGTGTCAGATCGCAATCGAAGCCCACGCCGGTGCCATCGCGATCCATGGAAGTGAGTAAAATTTCGCCAGCACCCCGCTCCTCCGCCTCCCGCGCCCAAGCAATGGCATCACGCCCCGTGGGATTCCTACCTCCGCTGACGTAAGCCTCGAATCGCGATTCTCCGTTGATGCGCTTGGCGTCAATGGCGACGATGACGGCCTGTGAACCATAGCGCTCGGCGATACAAGTGATCAAAGATGGATCAGCAATAGCTGCGGAATTGATGCTGATTTTGTCAGCGCCTGCTTCGAAGACCGCGATCGCGTCGTCCAGTGAGCGAATGCCGCCGCCGACGGTGAAAGGAATAAACAATTGTCGCGCGGTCCTGCGAACGGTATCGGCCAGAGTCGTCCGTTTTTCATGAGTGGCGGAAATGTCGAGCAGAACAACCTCGTCGGCCCCTGCCCGGCTGTGAGTTGCCGCCAATTCTGCAGGGTCCCCCGCGTCACGCAATTGTTCAAACTGCACGCCCTTTACGACCCGTCCAGCCGTAACGTCCAAACACGCGATGATTCGTTTTGTCAGCATGAGAGGCTGCAAAAATTATTCAGGAGTTGCAAGCCTAAATCGCCGGATTTTTCGGGATGAAATTGCACTCCGAACAAATTGCCTTGTTCGACAGCAGCGGAAAACTCGCCGCCATACTCACATCGTGCCACGGTTTCTTTCACCACTGGCGCCGAGTACGAGTGGGTAAAGTACACGAATGAACCTGAAGGGATTCCGCGAAGCAGCCGCGAGCCCTCGTGACAGGTCAGGGAATTCCAACCGACATGCGGTGACTTAACGCTCTCGGGAAAGCGTCCGCATGCTCCCGAGAACAATCCCAGACCCCGGATTCCGGGCGCTTCCGCACTGGATTCGAACATCCACTGCATTCCGACGCAGACGCCGAGGAACGGCACTCCTTGTTCAACCCTATGCAAAATGACAGCCCGCAGCCCGGCTTGTTCCAGGATGGCGGTGGACGAAAAATGGCCAACTCCGGGCAGAATGATCTTGTCCGCCTGCGCGACCACGTTTGGTTCGCGAGTGACGACGGCGTCCGCGCATAGATGATCCAACGCCTTTTTTACGGAAGTAAGATTTCCGGCGCGATAGTCAACGACGGCGATCATCAGAGCAATCCTTTCGTGCTGGGGAGCAAGCGAGCCATGCCGCGATCGCGCCAGCAGGCCGCGCGCAGTGCGCGCGCAAACGCCTTGAACAACGATTCAATCTTGTGATGGCTGGAGCGGCCATAGAGTACGCGAGCATGCACGCTGGCCCGAGCGCCGCGCGAAAAACCGTCGAAGAAATCGTGCACCAACTCGGCTTGCAAATCCCCCACGAGCCGGGCGCGAACCTTAGTATCGACCGTAGTGGATGTCCGTCCACAGAAATCCACCGCTGCGAGCCCCAGTGTCTCGTCCATCGGCATCAGGAAATAACCTGCGCGCAGAATGCCGCGCTTGGTGCCCAGCGCTTTGTCGAAGAGCTGCCCGAGCACGATGCCGACATCTTCCACGGTGTGGTGCTGATCGACGTCCAGGTCGCCCTTGACTTTGAGCTGGAGATCGAAGCCGCCGTGATGGGAAAAAAGTTCCAGCATGTGATCGAAGAAACGGATTCCGGTAGAAATCTTGTAACGGCCGCGGCCTTCAATCACCAGGGCCGCGCGGATGTCAGTCTCCTTGGTGGTGCGTTGAATCGCGGCTCGTCTCATTTCGCGCTTACCTCTTTCGCTCCGATCTCCGCCAGCGCCTCCCGAAGAGCCCGTAGCAATCGGGCAGTCTGCCCAGTGGTTCCGAGCGTGATACGCACGCAGCCGTCGCAACCGTAGTCGCGCGAGCGGTCGCGCACCAGGATACCGCGCGCCCGCATGGACTGGATCAATGCATTCTTCAACCGACCGAAGCTCGCCAGCACGAAATTAGCCTGACTTGGCCAGTACAGAATCCCCCTCAGGCCGAACTCTCTCTGGAGTTCGTCTCGCCCCTGACGAACTTGATCGACGTACCGGCGGATGTAGTCCTGGTCTGCGAGTGCCGTCGGCAAGCAGGTGAGCGCCACACCGTTCACGTTATAAGGAGAACTGACCTTGCTCACTATTGGGATGTGTTCCGCGTTTCCGGTGAGCACGCCAATGCGGAGTCCGGCCAGTCCGTATGCCTTGGAAAATGTTCTGGCCACGAACAGGTTCGGAACATTGCGCCATTGCCCTAACAGTGTCTTTCCGTAAAACTCGTAGTAGGCTTCGTCCACCAGGATCGCGGCTTGCGGGGCGCGGCTAGCGATTTCGAGCAAGCTTGCTGCATCCGCCACGCTGCCGGTTGGATTGTTGGGATTGGCGATCGCGATCAGACGAGTGCGCGGCGTGATTTTGGAAAGCAAGTCAGAAGTTGGGAACCGGAAGTCTGAGCCGGTCGGAACGGGGATAACCCGCGCTCCGGTGGCCGCTGCCGAAATCTCGTACATGGCGAACGTCGGCACCACGATGAGGGCTTCGTCGCCGGGCTGCAGAAACGTCTCGCAGAGCAGGTGGATTGCTTCATCGACGCCATTGGTCAACAGCAACTCGTTGAGCTTGATGCCAAAATACTTAGCCACCAGAGCTTCGATGGGCTCACGCTCCGGATAACGCGCGATTTCTTCTGCGGGGATTTCGCGCAATCGCGCCAGGACCCGGGGCGAGCAGCCCACCGTGTTTTCGTTGAAGTCCAGGCGCAGACCGTCCCGTCCACCGAGTGGCGGATGATAAGTGGGTAAATTGCGCACCGATTCACGCGCTTCAAGCATGGCCCACCCTCGTGCGGATCGACTCCGCATGCGCCCGCAACCCTTCCGCATTCGCCAAAAACTCGACGACTGGCGCGATCTGTCTGAGACCGGGCCGCGAAAGCTGCTGGACGCTGATGAGCTTTACGAAATCAAGAACGCTGAGCCCACCTCGGAAGCGGGCGGCACCACCCGTGGGCAGGACGTGATTGGGGCCAGAAGCGTAATCACCAGCAGCTTGCGGCGAATAGGCGCCCACGAAGACCGATCCGGCATTATGGACAAGCGCCACGTCCGCGGTGTCAACCGTGAGATGTTCGGCTGCCAACTCGTTCGCCCACTCAAAGCTCTGGCGCCGCGAGGCGGATACGAGAATAATGCCGTTGCGGCGCAGCGACTGGCGCGCCACTACATTCCCCAGGCTTAGCTTCTCCGCGGCACGTGCCACGCGGCGAGCCAGATCGTCACGAGTTGTGATAAAAGCTGCGAGCGCCTCCGGGTCGTGCTCCGCCTGCGCAATCAGGTCGGCGGCGATAAACTCCGGTGTCCCGCTATCACTCACGATGACGACCTCCGTTGGTCCGGCCAGGAAATCGATCGCACAGTCAAACGAGACCAGCTTTTTGGCAGCCGTGACGTAAACATTTCCCGGGCCGACGATCTTGTCGACGCGCGCAATACCTCGCATCCCGTAAGCCAGCGCGGCGATCGCCTGCGCGCCACCGATCCTGTAGACCTCGCGCACGCCAAGCATTCCGGCGGCGGCGAGCAGCTCTGCCCGCGGCTGAGGGGAGACAACACGGATATTTTGCACGCCCGCCACCTGGGCGGGGATAACCGTCATCAGCAACGTCGAGACCAGCGGATAGCGTCCACCCGGAACGTAGCAGCCGACCGAATCCAGGGGCCGTACGATTTGTCCGACGGTGACCCCCTTGCGCGTGCGCATCCACTCCACCGGTTTCTGCCATTCGCAGAAGCGGCGGATATTCACCGCCGCAGTGCGCAAAGAAGCCTTCAACTCAGGGGATGCGGACTTCCACGCCGACTGGATTTCTCGTTCAGAGACTTGAAGAGATTCTCCCGAGGGTAGGCCATCCCACCGTTCAGCATATTTGCGCAGAGCGCGGTCGCCGTGCTTGCGGACGTCGGCGACGATACGCCGCACCAGCGGTTCGACTTCCGCATATCGCGATCCACGCGCTGCCATCTTGCGCACCCTCGCCGTGGCCGCGGCTCCGGAAAGAATGCGCATCACAAGACCACCTTGTTCAGGGGATACTCGACGATCCCTTGTCCATTGGCTTCTTTCAAACGGGGGATGACCTGCCAAGCCGTCGATTCTTCGATCACTGTGTTCACAGCCACCCAGTCTTCGTCACTGAGGGTGGAGATGGTGGGTTTCTTGAGGGCAGGAAGAACTGCGAGGACGGCCGCCAGATCCTGTTTGCGGACGTTCAGCATCAGCCCGACGCGCGTCTGGGCATCCATCGCGCCGCGCAGCATGAGGGCCAGATTTTCAATCTTGCGGCGCTTGGACGAATCACACCAAGCTTTCTTGTTGGCGATGATCTGCGTGTTGGATTCCAGCACAGTATCAATGATGCGCAGGTGATTAGCTCTCAGAGAACTGCCGGTCTCCGTGACCTCCACAATGGCATCGGCCAACATCGGCGGTTTCACTTCGGTGGCGCCCCAGGAGAACTCCACCTGCACGGCAACACTTTTGCTCTCGAAATATTTCCTTGTGACATTGACGAGCTCAGTTGCGATGATCCGGTTGCCCAGGTCTTCCGCACGCTGGTACGACGAATCCTCCGGCACCGCCAGCACCCACCGCACCTTGCCCCGGTTCTGCTTGGCGTAAATGAGGTCAGAAACGGTGACGACTTCGAGCCCGCTTTCGACCACCCAGTCAAGACCAGTCAGCCCAGCATCAAGAACACCATGCTCGACGTAGCGGGCCATCTCCTGAGCGCGAATCAGCATGCAGTCGACCTCCGGATCCCCGGTCGTTGCGAAGTATGAGCGGCCGTTTGTGAGGATGGGTAGACCGGCGCGAGCGAACAGCTGCAGCGTGGCTTCCTGCAAACTCCCCTTCGGAATGCCCAAGCGGATCTTCATGATCGCACCGCCTGTGGGTCGACGCCTTCTTTGTTTGGGTCGTTTCGAAACAGTGGTTGTGTGAAGCACGAGCGCGTCCCCTGGTGACAGACCAACCCAGCCCCTTCCACCTCGACCTGCAGCAAGAGTGTGTCGCGATCGCAATCGGTGGTGGCGGCAACTAGCTTGAGCCGGTTACCCGAGGTCTCTCCTTTGGTCCAAAGCTGGTTGCGCGTGCGGCTGAAAAACGTCACGTAGCCGGTGGTGAGCGTACGCTCGCAGGCCTCACGATTCATAAAGCCGAGCATCAACACTTCTCCAGACGCCGCATCCTGCACAATGGCCGGCGCCAAGCCCTGCATCTTGTCAAAATCAATTTCCTGGTTCATAGATCCCGTCCTTTGTGCAAAAACAATAAGCCCGCTGAGCTTAAATCGCATCAGCGGGCTCCGAATCTCTTCAGGTGTTACGCTAGCTCAGCCAAACACCCCCGCCAACGCGCCGTGCGCGTGATGATGGTGATGACGTCGATGAGCCAGACTGATCACGATGTTAAGATAGCGAAGCCATCAGACATTGTCAAAACAAATTTGCAAATGACTTCGCTTGGAGGACGCAGACTCTAGCTGCCCAAGTCCTTGCAGCCGATCCTTCGGGCGAGAGTGTTACAACCGTTTTGGTAAGCTTTATTTGTGCGAGTGGGAAAGCCAAGCCAGACCGCTGTGGCCGCAGCTACTCACCGTGCTGCGCATCAAGTCCTGGAACAGGGCCGCATCTTCGCCGATCCACTTGCCCTGCGCATCCTGGGGGAAGACGCCGAGACCGTAGCTCGCAACGCTGAGGAGAAACCGTCCGGACGAAGGATGCGAATCTTCATCGCCGTGAGGACGCGCCTCGCGGAGGATTCTTTGGCGTCCGCGGTTGAAAGGGGTGTGCGTCAGGTTGTAGTGCTGGGCGCGGGGTTGGACACTTACGCCTATCGCAGCCCGTTGCGCGACCGCCTGCGTATCTTTGAGGTTGATCATCCGGCTACCCAGGCCTGGAAACGCCAGCGCCTCGAAGATGCAGCTATCCCCATACCGAGTTCGCTAAGCTTCGCTCCCGTCGATTTCGAACACCAGACTTTAGCCGAGGGCTTAGCGGCCGCTGGTTTTGATCCGGCGCAGCAGACCTTTTTTACCTGGCTCGGCGTCGTGCCTTACCTGACCGAGGAAGCCGTATGGTCGACGCTCGGCTTCATCGCCAGTCTCCCCAATGGCGCACACGTAGTCTTCGACTACAGCAATCCTCCGGCCTCATTTTCGGCGGAAATGTGCACCCGCCATGAGAGGCGCTCGGCGCACGTTGCCGAGTTGGGCGAAGCCTGGCTGAGTTACTTTGAAGCGGACAATCTCCGCGCCAAACTGATGGCACTCGGATTCTCTGAGATCGAAGACTTGGGGCCTCCACAGATAGCGGCCCGCTACTTTCCTCACTTGATGATTACTCTTCCAGATAAGGGCGGGCATATTCTACGGGCGACCACGATCTGCTCGACTGCGATCTGAAGGTATGCTAATTGCTCCGCCTCCAGACCACACTCCTCATGGAAATGCTCTCACACCACCAGTGCTTTCGCTGCTTACCTTGATGCCTTCCACCTTCACCGGTTCCGGTCTCTTCCGGTCGAGGACTGGCCTGGCCATGTGCAGATTAAGTGCTTGCTCCAACTGAGTCATAAGGGTTCGCAGGTTTTCGTCGCCAGCATCCAAGACGGTGCGCAACTCCGCACTGGCTGTCATCGCCTGTTGATACGCATCGCGAGCCTGGGCCAACAGATCCACGTGCTGCATAAACGCCGTGGCCGATTTGCGAAAGTCTTCAACTGCGCCTACGTATGTTGACATGATCCCATCGCCTTTTTCCAACATTGCTCTTACTCCTTTGGCTTGTCTCAGTCTTTCGGCGGCACCAGGGGCGGGCCAGATGAGCATTATGAACTTGGTTGCTCAGGCGGTCAAACTGATTTTCATCGCAACGTTCCCTCCGATTGATGGCTGCGCTGGGCGATACAGCCCAAGTGGCGCACTGAATGGGCGAACGTAACCTCTGCGACGACAACGCAAGTGATCTCGACCTTCATCGATCGATTCCTGACCTCAGAGCCACAGGTTTCGGCCCTGCCGTGCTTTAAGCGCAGTAGCCCCCTGGGGTCTCCCGAATCCCATCACCGTATCGTCTTTCCTGATCGGTTCTTCTATCGTGGCCGTTGGGGGCTTTTCTTGCGGAGTATCATGCAGATTCGCTACAAGCCTTGCATAGATGTCGTTCCAGGTAGCGAGACCACCGCTTCCAGATATGAGCTTGTAGATTTCTTTGAAACCCTCCTCAGCACCCGAGTCCGTGGCCTCGGCTGGGCTGAGCGCTACGGTCGTGTCTAGGGAGCCAGGAGAATTAAACTGGGTGACCCCGCATCGGTTGCAGAATTGACTGCCTTGAGGATTCGAATGTCCACATGAAAGGCACGTCACCTTTGCCTGATCGGCGTTTTCCTTGCCGGAGTCACTCGATTGGGGTTTTGGATTGGCAGTTAAAGAGTCGAGAGAATTGTCCCTGCCGGAGACATAGTTGAAGAGCGTCTCAACTAATCGCGCCAGTAGCTGCAAAGCCGTGGCGTGCCTGTCCGTGAACCTTTTCGGTTCATTGGAGAGCACTTCAAGTACGCCAGCTACATTTTGAGCGTCGAAGACGGGCACGGCCAGAATTGAGCGTATGCCTAGCTCGATGCAAATCGAACCATCAACCCGTGGATCGGTCTCGGTATCGTCGCAGCGTACGACCTCCGCAGTCTGGACGCAGGTCGCTGTGAATCCCGCATCAGTGTTCAAGCGCGTCCCAACCGGCGGCCCAAGCTCACCGGAGCAGGCACGGCATGACATAATTTTTCCGTCAGAAAGGACCAGGGCTGCTCCACTTGCGCCCGTCGCAAGCTGCGCACTCCGAGTGATCTCCTCGAGGATCTTGGAGTCGAAGTCAGGACTCGAGACCTGAGGTCCAATTGAGTCATTGTCTGCGAAACTTAACTGTTTGGTAGCAGCCATAGCGCATCCTCCGAAACCCCAAGGCAGTCGGCATTCTACCCGATTGCGTGCCCTACCGGCACTACACGAAAGGGCCCAAGCAGTACACGAAAGGGCTAAGGTGCCGAATGCCTCGGTCTGGACTATAGCTTGTTCAGGAAATCCACGATCTCCGGCTGGCTCCATTCCACGGCGCCGATAAACTTGCGGCGCACGATGCCGTTGCGATCGATGATGTAGGTCTCTGGCCACTTGAACGAGCCATAAAGATTGCTCGTCTTCTGGTCCGGATCGCGCACCGTCAGGAAGTCGATTTTGTAGTCCTTCAAGAATTTGTGATAAGCATCGCCATCAACATCTATGCTGACCCCGACGACCGTTACACCCCTGTCTTTGAATCGTTGCTGCAACTGAACCAGCGAAGGCATCTCTTCCACGCAGGGACCGCACCAAGTCGCCCAGAAATTCAAGACGACAACCTTTCCGCGAAGCTCGCTGAGCGTGACCTTGCGATCAGCGTCCTGAACGGTAAAGTCGGGTGCCGCAGTGCCAATGCGAGGTGGGCGAGAGCCGCGATAGCAACCGACTAGCAGAACCGCAAGGATGGCGAGGAGAACGGGGGCACGTCGCACAAAGCTATAATACCTAAATCAGGCTATGGTGGCGCAATATCCAATATCGGAGCGGCCCACAGTGTCGGTGATTGTGCCGGCGCGGAACGAAGAAGCCTGCCTCGGGGCTTGCTTGGAATCGCTGGTGGCCCAAGCTGGCGTGAGCTTCGAAATCATCGTTGTGGATGACGGATCTACAGATCACACGCGCGAGATTGCGCAATCCTTTCCGGGCGTGCGAGTGATAGATCCGGATATTTTGCCGCCGGGTTGGAGTGGCAAGAGCAATGCCCTCGCGGCTGGCGCGAAAAAGGCGCGGGGCGAGTGGTTGCTGTTTACGGATGCAGATACGGTTCATCGGGCCCGGTCTTTGGCGCGGAGCCTTGCGGAAGCGCGGGAGCAGAATGCAGCTTTGCTTTCGTATTCTCCCGAACAGGAAGTCCATGGGCTGTGGGAGAAGGCGGTGATGCCGGTGATCTTTGCGGAACTGGCCTCGACGTACCGTCCGTCGGAAGTAAGCGATCCGGCATCTTCCGCGGCGGCGGCGAATGGCCAGTACATCCTGGTTTCGCGGGAGGCTTACGACGCGGCGGGTGGACATGCGGCGGTCGCGACCAGCTTGCTCGAGGACGTGGCGCTGGCTCGGGCGGTGAAGGCTTCGGGGTGCAAGATACTTTTTCGCTACGGCCGAGATGCCGTGCGAACTCGCATGTATCGCAGTTTTGCTCAACTGAGGGAAGGCTGGACCAAGAACCTGGCGCTGCTGTTTTGCTCGCCGGTGCGGTTGGCTGCGCTGCGTCTGACGGAATTTGTGCTGATCGTAGGCGGTGGTGCTACTGCCGTCGCGACGGGACTGCGCGGCAAATGGCACCCGGCTGTGGTGGCCGCTACATTGACCATGATTTTATGCGGTTTACTTCTCAAGCGGATCCGCACAGCGCATTTTTCTTGGGACGCAAACTCGCTGGCGTTAATCGGATTGCCATTGTTTTCGTATCTGCTGCTGCGTTCGAGCATCGCTCATGAGAAGGGAACCGTCTCGTGGAAGGGAAGACACTACGCGGGAAGCCGCGGTTCCGCGATGACCAAGGAAGGGCGGGCGGGACGCCCTCACGACAGCCGGCGAGACGCCGGCGCCACAAGTCGAGCCACTTCAAGTTAAGGGAAACCATGGTTTATCTAACACGCAAAGCTGAGTTTTCTGCTTCGCACTACTATCACAACCCGGAGTTTACCGCGGAGGAGAACCGGCGCATCTTCGGAAAATGTAATAACCCTAATGGGCATGGGCACAATTACACGCTCGAAGTGACGGTAAAGGGGGAAGTAGACCCGCGTTCCGGCTTCGTCGTGGACCTCAAGCAGTTGAAGGAGACGATGAGCAGGGAAGTGCTGGAGGCCCTCGACCACCGTTTCTTGAACAAAGAAGTCCCAGAATTTTTCTCGCGGATCCCGACGACGGAGAATTTGGCTATCGCGATCTGGCAACGCCTGTTGCCGAAATTGAAGGCTGCGCAACTGCACCGGGTGCGAGTGTACGAGACGCCCGACCTGTTCGTCGATTTCTACGGGGAAGCATGAAGGCACACCTGACGCGGCGGTACATGTTTTCAGCCTCGCATCGGCTGCACAGCGAGGCCATGTCGGACGCGGAAAATGTGGCGACCTATGGCAAGTGCAACAATCCCTACGGCCACGGCCACAACTACACGCTGGAAGTTATGGTCAGCGGTCCGGTCGACGAGAGCACGGGCATGGTTTGCAATCTGGTGGATCTGGATGGTTTTGTACAGCGCGAAATTCTGCAACGCTTCGATCATCAAAACCTGAACACGCTGGCGGAATTTGCGGGAGCGATCCCGACCACGGAAAACTTGTGCATGGTCGTCTACGATATTTTGCAGCGCGGCTTCCGGCATGCTCATCTAGAAAAAGTACGATTCGAAGAGACCATGATGAATTCGTTCGAATATTGGGGGGAGAATCGGGTAATTGAGTAATTTCGTAATTGAGCAATTGAAAATCTGAAGGTGGAAATTACCAAATTACACCATTGCTAGATTACTCAATCCTGAAATCAGGAGACCATGACGCCATCTGTGGAAGCATCGACTTTGACCAGCGCCAGCTTTGAAGACCTGGTGCGCGAGATGATCGTTCGCCTGGGTGAGGATCCCGCGCGGGAAGGGTTGGTGCGCACGCCCGATCGCGTGCATCGCGCGTACGAGTACCTGACCAAAGGTTACAAGGAAGATGCTGAGGCGATGCTCAAGAAGGCCTTGTTCACGGTGACCTACGACGAGATGGTCATTGTCAAAGACGTGGAGATGTTCAGCTTGTGTGAACATCATATCCTGCCATTTTTTGGCAAGGTGCATGTGGCGTACATCCCGAATGGCAAGGTGATTGGTTTGAGCAAGATTCCTCGACTGATTGAAATCTTCTCGCGGCGCTTGCAGATCCAAGAACGGCTTACGACTCAGATTGCGGAGACTATTCAGAAAGCCATCGAGCCGCAGGGGGTGGGGGTGGTGATTGAAGCGCGCCACCTGTGCATGATGATGCGCGGGGTGGAGAAACAGCACTCGGCGGCAGTCACGTCGTCCATGCTGGGCTGCTTCCGCGACGAGCAGGAAACTCGAACGGAGTTTCTGTCGCTAATCCGCAACCGGGCGAACGGACTTTAAGGCGGCTTCTGGTGGAGCTTCGCTCCACCGGACAGCCGAGGGCGGCTGTCCCCACGTGATTCTCGTAATCCTTATAACTTTGACGAAAAACAAGCTGCACTTCCGCGGGAAAGTGGCGCTGATAACCGGCGCGGGTCAGGGTATTGGCCGCTCGATGGCTCACGCTTTGGCGGATCAGGGGTGCAGTGTCGTCATCTGCGGCCGCAACCAGCTAGCTCTAAATAGAGTGGAAAGGGAGTTGTCCAGGCGAAAAGTGGCCGTGCTGGCGGTGAACTTCGACGTCCGCGATCCGCTCGAAATTGATCGGGTGTTTATAGCGGTGAAGACTCGGTTTCGCCGGCTCGATATCCTGATCAACAACGCGGGCGTGGCTCACCCCAATCTCGGCGTGGGGAAGTTGCCGGTCGACTCCTGGATGGAAGTCATCGATACCAATCTCACCGGCATGTTTCTGGTCACGCGAGCGGCATTGCCACTGATGAAACGCGGCGCGGCGATCGTAAACAATCTCTCGATCGCGGCGAAACGAGTTTTTCCAGGCTCGGCGGCGTACAACGCCTCGAAGCACGGGGCACTGGGGTTTACGAACACGCTGCGGGAGGAACTGCGGGGGCAGGGTATTCGCGTGATTGCGTTGCTTCCGGGCGCGACCGACACCGCGATCTGGAAGACGTTCTGGCCGGAGGCACCGCGAAAGAAGATGATGTCTCCGAAAACGGTTGCGGAGGCGGTAGTGAACGCTCTGAATCTTCCAGCGGAAAGCACGGTCGAAGAGTTGACCATTCTGCCGAGTGCTGGCACGCTGTAGCGTAGGCGTGCGGAGTTAGAAAACAGCTCGGGAGACACGTGAAACCTGTGGCTGAGCTTGCGGATGTGTTCGGTGTTAAGTTTGCGTTTGCCGCTTAGAACCTCGGAGATGATGCTGGGTGTGTCGAAGATATCGACCAGGTGTTTTTGTTTCAGGCCGTTCGCTTCCATCAGTTCTTCCAATGCTTGAATGCCCGTTGCAGGCTTCAAGGAATAGTGCTTTTCCTCAAAATCTTCGATCAATAGGGTAAGTAGTTCGGCTAAGCGCTCCTCTGCGGGAATCAGCTTTCCATCCTTGTGGTCGAGTTCTTCGAGCACGGCCGTGTAGCGCTCGTTCTCTTTCTCGCTATGGATGACGGCAGGCAAAGTCTTGGCGAGAAGGGTCGCGTATTCTGGCCGGCTGGTTGCCACACTCATTGTTTCCACTCCCTTTGGTCGTATTCAGCGTGAGTCAGAACATGCCGAATGTATACACGCTGAAATCTGTAGTTGATCTCGGTGATAACACGATATCGGTTGCCTTTGATAAGGAGTACAACTCACTAACAAAGCTCAGCCAGCTTTCGCGCTCTCCGCAACCTTTACAATTTCATCTAGCTTCTCGCGGATTTCAGGATCAATCTTCTGCAGAGGGACGAAGAATGCTAGCTCATAGAAATTCCGTTTGGCCATGAGATTCGGAATCCCGAGCTTCCTGAAGTAGTTCTGGAACAGAGGGGCCAGGAAATCATCGCTCACTTTCGTGTTCGGGTCCCATGGCGAGCCCTTTCCCAGCGTCGTGAGAGCTGCTTCCAACTCGGCTGTTGATTCATGCATCGCGTCCGTCCGACGTTGAGCCTCGGCCTCACTAAAGAGCGGTCCGGCTGCGCTGGCTGCGGCGCTCTGGCGGGCGTACGCCTCCAGTGTTTCTGGGTAGCACAAGTAGTTTTCAATTTCCTTCTTCTGCCAAGTGAGACCAGTCGCTCCGAGGTCGTTGGGCAGCGGACGTTCCAACTGATCGAATATAGCCACTGCCTTCAACTGGCCAGCGGCTTCGCGTAGTCCTTGGAAATGTTTTCGCACCTCTCCTGGCTGATTCCCGACATAGTGAACAAAAGGGCGGGCAAGGCTGTCCACGGCTTTCTTATAACCTAATCTCTCAGCGAACGCTCTCAAAATTGCAAGATCAGTTGAGCCCTCCAGATACAAGACCCACCCAGTCTGTTCTGCCTGATAGTACTGCTCGAAGCCGATTTCCTCTAACGCTTTCATCACCTGACTACCGCGGTCGGTTATCGCGTGAGGCTTTCCGACAAATGCAATTACAAGATCCCGACCGGCTGCCTCGTTGAGCAGCACTTCACTGTGGCTTGCCGCAATGACTTGGTTTCCGTTCGTTCGAGCTACATCTGTCAACAGCTGGTAGATCTGCCGCTGTCGGAGGATTTCCAAATGGGCATCCGGCTCGTCAAGCAATAGGACAGAATTGGGATTAGCAAACATGTAAGAGAGCAGCAACAAGGTCTGTTGCAGACCACGGCCGGAGGACGACAGATCTAAGCGTACGTCCTTTTCCGTATAGGTCATCACCAGTTCTCCCCGCTCCGGTATGTAGCGGGGAGCATCGAGAACGGAACCAAACAGGGCCTCAATGTACTCGACAAGCTTCTTCCAGAGTTCAGGCTTGTCGCTTTGAATCACAAAGCACAGATTTCTTAAGACCGCTGCGGTCTGGCCTTCGCCAACGCGAACGTTTATTGCTCCCTGATCAAGCCGAGTTTCAGTGGCCGCCAATCCGGACATTGGGGGAAGAAACGCAACAAGCGTCTCCGCAGCCTCGTCAGGGATAAGCATCCGCTTTCCTGAGTCACCGTCAGCAACCCGCAGAGGGCGACAGTAGAAGGACTCCTCATTGGCGTAGTCAAACTCCAAACCACACTTCCACGACTTGTCGTTTGTTACGCCCTCAACGATGATATCGACTCTGACATTCTTTGTATCCTGCCCGGTCTCGGTTTTCCTCACGTCTCTAACATGGAGATTTCTCCAGAGCAGATTTGCGTCCGGGACGGGAACTGAAACGAGGTCACGCCGATTTATGGTGACGCCAGGTCTCTTTTCGGGCAGGCCCTTGCCCTTTCTCCTCTCATTCCACCTGCTAAGTCCCACTTGCCACAAAGCGATGGCCTGAAGCGCCGACGTTTTTCCGGAGTTATTCGGACCAATGAATACAACGGGATTCCCAAGCTCAACTTCGACGCTACCGAAGCTCTTGAAATTTCGGATTTTGATTTTCGTTAGCATTCACTCATCCCCAGCACCATATCTCTGGATGCATTGTATTATCTTCCCGCGGGGTATCTCGCATCCGGGATCTTTCCCCGACGCTGATGGCACGCCGGAGGGAAGCAATCTTGCTGTGAGCCCTAGAACGCGTCAATCCCGGTCACGCTTTGGCCGATGATCAGGGTGTGGATGTCGTGCGTGCCTTCATATGTCTTCACCGATTCTAAATTCATCATGTGGCGCATGAGCGGGTACTCGTCGGCTACACCATTGGCTCCGAGAATGTCGCGGCTCATGCGAGCGCACTCCAGGGCCATCCAGACGTTGTTTCGCTTGGCCATGGAGACGTGCTGGAAACCGGCTTTATCTTGATCTTTGAGACGCCCTACCTGCAAGATGAGCAATTGGCCCTTAGTGATTTCGTTGATCATCCAGGTGAGTTTTTCCTGGACCAGTTGGTGCGAGGCGATGGGTTTATCGTGGAACTGCTTGCGCAACTGGGCGTACTGCAGGGCGCAGTCGTAGCAGGACATTGCCGCGCCGATGCCTCCCCAGGCGATGCCGTAGCGGGCCTGATTGAGGCACATCAGCGGGGATTTGAGGCCGCCACTTTTTGGCAGGAGGTTGGACTCGGGGATGCGAACGTCCTGCATGGACAAGCCCGAAGTCACGGAGGCGCGCAGAGACCATTTGCCGTGGATATCTTGGGCGCGGAAGCCGGGGCGGTCGGTCTCGACCAGGAATCCGCGGATTCTGTTATCTTCGTCCTCCACCTTGGCCCAGATCACGGCGACGTCGGCGATGGAGCCGGACGTGATCCACATCTTCTCGCCATTGAGGACGTATTCTTTTCCGACCTTGCGGGCGCGGGTGCGCATGCCGCCGGGGTTAGAACCGAAATCGGGCTCCGTCAGTCCGAAGCAGCCGAGTTTGTCTCCCTTCTGCAAAGATGGCAGCCAGGTTTGTTTCTGCTCGTCGCTGCCAAACGCATAAATGGGATACATCACCAACGCGGATTGCACACTTACGAATGAACGTATGCCCGAGTCTCCGCGCTCCAACTCCTGCATGACGAGGCCGTATTCGACGTTGGACATTCCGGCGCAGCCATAGCCTTTCAGGCTGGCGCCGTAGAAGCCGAGGTCGGCCATGGGTTTCACCAGTTCGCGAGGGAAGCGGCTGGCGCGATTGCACTCTTCGATGATGGGAATGAGGTTGTCTTCGATGAATTTGCGTGAGGTATCGCGGACCAGTCGCTCGTCGTCGGTAAGTAGGGCGTCGAAGCCGATGAAGTCCACTCCTCGAAACTTTAGTGCCATGAGATTCTCTTTTCTGCTTCAAGCTGCAAACAGGCGCAATGATATAAGGAAAGGAAACCTTCCAACCTAACAAAGGGGTCGGAGGGCGTCAAACGGGCAGCGGCGACTAGAAATTAAGTCTTAATGAGGCTGGAACAATGACAGTCATGAGTGGATTAGTGCGATGGCTGAAGCTCAGTACTCTAGTGCTGCTCTTTACGGCTTGTATCTCTGAGTCCCAGCACCAAGCGTATCGTGGTTCAACAGCGAATGGTTCGCACGCGCGTGGCACGGTCGAGGGCGTGGAACACTTAAAGAGTTATTCCGCATTGCATCTCCGACTTCTGCTGGCATTTGCCCGTTTGCCCGAGCACATTCCGGTAGAGAATGGAACGGATCTCTATCGTGTCAGTTATTGGACCGAGCATCTCGGTCGCCCGGAACTCGCTTCCGGACTCTTCGCAATCCCTCGTGGCAGAGCGCCGCGTGCTACCGTTATGTGGCTTAACGGAACCAACCCTACGCGGTCAGAAGCCCCGTCGATGAGAAGCATCGTTGGCTTATTCGTCTCCGCCTCCTTTGCTGGCAGCGGATTCCTGCTACTCGCACCGGACTATGTCGGTTTGGGTCTCTCAAAAACCTATCATCCCTATCTATATGCCCAGACAACGGCAGAAAGCGCTATCGACTTCGTTCGTGCCGCGCAATCCGTCAGCGCCGGACTCGGCGTCCCGTGGCGACCGGCACTATTGCTGGTCGGACATTCGGAAGGCGGGTATGCCACGGCGGTTGTACAGCGCGCTTTGGAAAAGGCTCCCCAGCCTGCCGTAAATTTGCGAGGAGCCGCGGCACTCGCGCCTGCTCTCAACCTCGCCGACATCTCCGTTCCGCACGCCCTTGAGGGCAAATCCGGAGGCGACAGTATGTACCTTGCGTTTCTCGCGAACGCTTACACCAATACGTATGGCCATCCCCTGGAATCCATACTGACGGACGATGCCTCGCGTCTCGTGCCACAACTGTTTGACGGGCTTCATCATGCCGACGATATCATGGCGAAACTTCCGAAGAACCCGCGCGAAATGTTCCGGCCCGACACCTTGGCCGCATTCTCCGGGGACCGAGCGTCTTGGTTTCGTGACGCTCTCCGCGCGAACGAAGCTTACCAGTGGGCGCCTCAAGCGCCGCTTCGCCTGTACTATGGGGATCGAGACGTTGATGTATACCCGGACGACCCAAAGCGGGGAGCCAAAGAGATGGAATCCCGCGGCGGGAACGTCACTTTGGTTCCCGTTGGCCCCTATGATCATATTGGCGTTGTCTACCATGCGGTGCCGCACGTGCAAGCGTGGTTCAAGGAGACCGCTCCGTAAGGGCATACTTCCGATGCGGGACCTGGACATTTCTGCTTAATTTCAGCTTGTTGGTTCGTTGTCCAAGCGTCATAGCGTTGCAAAACTTCGGATGCAGTGAGCTCTCGATTGTAAATAGCCAGTCCGCTCTCAGGTGTTCTTTTTGATTTTCTGCCCTTGAATCGCTCAGGTCGGCGCAAGAGAGCGCTGAGCAGTGCCCTGGGACGTGACCCCAAGGCAGATGCTGTAGGTGCGAATTGTGTTGTTTACAATCTTTTTGCAAATCGCAAACACGCGCCGCGCTGGCAGGCATCTAAACTGTCGGAGTCGTGGGAGGCGTCGCAAATCACGATTATGACCTTCGCGCTCAGAAAGCGGGTATGGCTGGCGACGGTACTTTGTGGGGCTTTGTTCTCTTGGCTAGGCGGGAGAGCAACGGCGGTCGATACCGTTTCCAGCGCAACTTCGCTGGATCATGGGTTCCGTCTGCTATACAACCTCGACTTTGCCCAAGCCCATCAAGTCTTTTTGTCTTTCCAGCAGCAGCATCCCGATGACCCGCTGGGACCGGCGTGCGATGCCGCCGGCTTTCTTTTTTCGGAATTCAATCGCTTGGGCGTTCTCGCGGCTCAGTTTTACGCTGATGACCAGACATTCAAAGCGCGGAGGAAGCTCACGCCGGACTCCACCGTCCGCGATCACTTCTACGCAGCGCTGGATCAAGCCGACAGTCGCGCTCATTCGCGTTTGGTGAAGAATCCACAAGACCGCGATGCTCTGTTTGCCCTCACGCTGTCGTCCGGGCTCAAGGCTGACTACGCAGCATTGATCGAGAAACGCAATCTGGCCTCGCTGCACTACACAAAGGAGGCGACAATCTGGGCCGAGCAACTCTTGGCGGTGGATCCAGATTGCTATGACGCTCACCTTGCCACCGGGGTCAGCCAATACATTATCGGCAGCATGGCGGCGCCGATCCGCTGGCTGGTGCGGTTGGGAGGTGTCTCTGGCGACAAGCAAAAGGGCATTGCTGAACTGCAATTGACTGCCCAGCGCGGCCACTATCTCGCGCCTTTCGCACGCATCCTGCTGGCAATCGCCTACGTGCGAGAAAAAGACAAAATGCGGGCGCGGGAACTGCTGGTTTCGCTGCGCAACGAGTTTCCGCAGAATCCTCTTTTTGCTCAGGAAATCGCACGCCTGGACACTCAACCAGGGTCCGGCGACCGACCGTAAGTCTAAGTGTTCTTGGGGATTTATTAGAAATTTACAATTCTGTAACCGTCCTGTAACAATCAACATAGAGCCTAGAATTGACTAAACTTTTAAGGAGGAATCATCGCGTGATTCGTCGCATCGCGCTTTTGTGTCTCGCCCTGTCAGTCCCCACCTTTGCGCAGACCACGTTGAATGGGGCTGGCGCAACCTTCCCTTATCCGATGTATTCGAAGTGGTTCAGCAAGTATCACGATGCTCATCCGGATATTCAGTTCAACTACCAGTCGATTGGAAGCGGGGGCGGAATTCGCCAGGTCTTAGCCGGGACGGTCGATTTTGGCGCCAGTGATGGTCCGATGAGCGACGAACAGTTGGCGCAAGCCAAGATAAAGATCCTGCACGTGCCGACCGTGTTGGGCGCGGATGTTCCGGCTTACAACATCCCGGGAGTGACGGGAGAGTTGAAATTCACGCAGGAGGCGCTGGCAGGCATCTTCTTGGGCAAGATCACTTCTTGGAACGACCCCGCCATCGCAAAAGCAAATCCAGATGTAAAGTTACCCAACGATCAGATCATCGTTATCCATCGTTCTGACGGGAGCGGTACGACTTACATCTGGACGGACTACCTATCCAAGATCAGCCTGGACTGGCAAAGCCAAGCCGGCAAAGGAACGTCGGTCAAGTGGCCGGTGGGTCTCGGCGGCAAAGGCAACGAAGGTGTCGCGGGCATGATCCGCCAAATGCAAGGTTCGATTGGCTATGTTGAACTGGTTTACGCTGTGCAGAACAAAATCACCTATGGGAGCGTAAGAAACGCGGCCGGGGAATTTGTGAAAGCTAGCTTGGACAGCGTGACGGCAGCCGCGGCCTCGGTCAAGAACATGCCTGCGGATTTTCGGGTCTCGATTACCAATGCTCCGGGAAAAGATGCATATCCTATTTCCAGCTTCACTTGGCTGTTGATTCCAGCCCAATCCAAGGATGCGGCGAAGGGCAAGATCATTGCCGATTTCTTGAGCTGGATGGTGGATGACGGACAGAAAATGACTGCGGATCTAACCTATGCGCCGCTGCCCGAGAGCGTGGTGACGAAGGTTAAGGCCGAGATCAAACAGGTTCGGTAGTCGAGAGGTACCTTAAGCGACGGGACTTGAATGTAGGTCTGACGAAGGCGAAGAGCTGTGCCGCGATGACCCAGGCCACTAGCGAGCTAAGGGCGCCAGCTAAACAACTGGCGCCCTTTTTGATGACCGACACGGCAGTCGGCGATGCCTTATACTGGCTGCGTATCATGAAATGTCTAGTCTTCCTTCTGGCAGCGGTCGCGATTCCCGGTTTGTACGCGGCGGAGAAACAATACCAGACGGGCAAAATCGTGAATATCCAGCAGAAAACGACTACGCGTATTCTTTATTACCAGGTTGATACACCCATCACCAAGAACGAGCCCTACTACGAAGTTTCTGTACAGGTGAAAGATACGATCTACGTTGGAGACTACACTCCCGTCACTCGGCCGATACTTTGCCCGAGGAGTGGAGCCTGCCCCAGGCTGAAGTCCGGCTCAGGCTGGAGAAGCATTACATGTTTCTGACGCGTCCAGCGGGCACGGAGTTACAATTCGTGATCACAAAGCGCATTACTGCGGCGCCTGCGCAGAAGATTCCAGAGCTGCCTTCTCCGAAGAAGTGAACCGCAGGTGTGGCTGGAGCATCCGATTGTTCTGTCATTCTAAGTTATGGTTCGCACCTCGCTCGACAATTCGGCGTATTACATCAACCGCGAAGCGTCCTGGATGGCTTTCAACCGGCGCGTGCTTGAAGAGGCGCAGGACGAAGGCAATCCGGTCCTGGAACGGCTGAAATTCCTTGCTATCACGGCCAGCAACCTCGACGAATTTTTCGAAGTGCGAGTCGCCGGTCTGGTGCAGCAGATTGAAGATGGATACACCGAACCCGGACCGGACGGGCTTACTCTTCTGGAAGAGCGCGATGTGGTGTCACGACAGACGCACGAGTTTGTGGACGACCAGTACCTCTGTTGGAATGAGAAGCTGCGTCCCATGCTCGCCGAGAATGGCATCCGAGTGCTCGGTTTGCACGAACTGGACGCCAAGGCACGGGCTTTCATCGCCGATTACTGCGAGCGGGAACTCGATCTGTTGCTGACCCCGGTTACGGTGGATCCTGCGCATCCTTTTCCGCGAGTGATCAACAAGGCTCTGTGCGTAGCCTTTCTGCTGCGCCGCCGGCGGCGTTCATCGATGACCTACACGGGAGTAGTGACGGTGCCGCGCGCTTTGCCGCGCCTGATCCGTTTGCCTTCGGAGGGAACCGACGATTTCATTTTCCTAGCCGATCTGGTGGCCTACCACGCCTCCCGGATGTATCACGGCTACGACATCGTATCTTCGGCGGCGTTTCGCGTCACCCGTAACAGCAATCTCTATTTGGCGGAAGAGGAGTCCCGCAATCTGCTGGAATCGGTACGGACAGAACTACACAATCGACGCAAAGGCGACGCTGTCCGGCTGGAGATCGAGTCCGAGGCTGATCCGGAAATCATTGAGCGCTTGCGCACCAACTTCGAACTGGAATCGTGGCAGGTGTTTTCCGTCAACGGACCGGTAAATCTTTCGCGCCTGTTCAACATTTACGAGCAGACGGAGCACCCTGAACTCAAGTTCAAGACTTTTCTTCCCCGCGAGCTTCGCCTTACCGCAAAATCGCAGGATCTTTTCGAGGAGCTTCGCCGGCACGATGTTCTGCTGCACCACCCGTTCGACTCCTACGACGCCGTAGTTTCTTTCATTGAAGCGGCGGCAGAAGACACGCGGGTGCTCTCCATGAAGCAGACGCTATACCGTACCAGCGAACACTCGCTGATCGTTCCCGCACTGATGTCGGCCGCAGCTAAGAAAGAAGTCACGGCAGTCGTGGAATTGAAGGCGCGCTTTGACGAAGCCTCCAACATCCGCTGGGCTCGAGATCTGGAGGACGCAGGCGTACAGGTGTTTCACGGTTTGGTGGGGCTGAAAACACACTGCAAACTGTCGCTACTGGTGCGGCGCGACCCAGACGGCGTCATGCGCCGTTATGCCCACCTGGGCACGGGCAACTACAACACCACGACGGCTCGCATTTACACGGACGTAAGTCTGTTGACAGCCGACCCGGAAATTACCGGCGCGGTTCACGATGTCTTCAGCTTTCTGACTGCTTACGCCGAGCATCCCAACTATGGCCCGCTCATGGTTGCGCCGCTCGATCTGGCGGAGCATTGCCTGGCGCTCATTGCCCGCGAAGCGGAACACGCGCGTCATGGCCGACCTGCGCATATCATCGCCAAGATGAATGCGCTGCTGGACAAGAACATCATCACGGCTTTGTATGGGGCTTCGCAGGCAGGAGTGAAGATCGACTTGATCGTCCGCGGAATTTGCGCTTTGCGCCCAGGCGTACGTGGCGTCAGTGACCATATCCGCGTGCGAAGTATCGTGGGCCGCTTCCTCGAGCACAGCCGCATTTATTTTTTCGCCAATGGTGGCCAAGAGGAGGTTTACCTGGGTAGCGCAGACTGGATGCCGCGCAATCTTTACGAGCGGGTGGAGGTAATCTTTCCCGTGAAGGACGAGCTATTGCGCGAGCGGGTGCGGCAGGAGATTCTGGAATCCTACTTGGCCGACAATGTGAAATGCCGTTTTCTGCAGAAGGATGGGAGCTACGTTCGCGCCTGGCGGGCGCAAGGCAAACGAAAACCACCGACAGGACAAGCAGCCTTCAGCGCCCAGGATTTCCTGATTAGCCTGGCGGAAGGCAAGCAACCGTTGGAAGCGATTCCGGCTGCACCCAGTCCGCGAAGCATGCGAACAGCAATTGGAAAGGAGCGATAACCCGGCATGATTGTTTACTTCCTGCGTCACGCCAATGCTGGCGAGCCGTTGGCCAATCCGAAGAAGGATGAAAAACGTGCTCTCGACAAAGAAGGAATCGAGCAGTGCGGAATCGTTGGGCGAGCCCTGGCCGCGCTGGACGTGCAGGTGGATGCGATGATCTCCAGCCCGTTGAAGCGTGCCGCTCAGACCGCGTCTCTGGTGGGCAACGAGCTCAGCTATGAGGGAAAGCTGCAACTGGAGGACGGACTGCGACCCGGGGCCTCCTTTGCCGATTTTCGCAGATTGCTGGAGAAATGTTCCAAACACGAGGCCGTCATGGTTGTAGGCCACAATCCAAATCTCAGCGAATTTTTAGGCCGCAGTATCAGTGAGACCGGATGCGAAGCTGGGACCGAGTTGAAAAAAGGGGCCGTAGCGAAAGTGGAAATGGGGCGCAACTCGGCGCTACTGCATTGGTGCTTGACTCCGAAGGTCCTACGTTCGCTCTACGCCGCCGCGGCTGAGAGTTCGCGGCCAAAGACCTCGCGGAAATAACCTTTTTCCTTCTCCACCGCCCATAGTTCCAGGTCTACACTGCTTCGCTGCTTGGTAACTAGGGTCAATTTTACTTCGCCTTCGTGTACGCGGACGCGGGCGGTGCGGATCGCGGCCGTACGACTAAGGTTCAGAGCGCGAGCCAAGCGCAGGAGCAGCGAAGCCTTGAGCACGCATTCCTGGTCCGGACTGGGCAGCACTTTGATAGCCGCGTCACCGGGGGCTGGTCGAGACTTCCCCAAATAGCGAGCAATGGCTGCGATGATTCGCCTCTGCTCAGGGGTATAGCCAAGAATCTCGGAATGCGAAATGATGTAGTAAGTATGCCGATGCCTGCCGTTGCGGTTCACGTAGTCGCCCACTTCGTACAGCATGGCAGCCGCGGAAAGCCATTCCTCATACTCCAGTGGCAAGCCGTGCACGGATTTTAGCGCGGTGAACAGGTGCATGGCGGCGGCACGCACTTGCAGCGCGTGCTTCATATCCACTCGATAGTGCGCCACTGCAGCACGGATTGAATCCCAGCGTTCGGATTCGATCTGCTTTCCCGATCGCGTAGTGCGATCGTATTCCGCCGCCATCTGAGCCAGCAACCCGTCGCGCAAGCCCAGTGGGGAATAGCGGAATCCTTGGAGCTGGCAACGCTCCAGAAGTCCCAGGTATACCGCCGCACCGGGCACAATAATCTCGGCGCGCCTCGGCCCGACGCCGGAAAGTTTCCTGCGTCCTTCGAGGGGCAGTCGCGCCAGCAGTTTTGCCATTCTCCGCATTTGTGTTTTAGAAACCGTGGCAGCGCGTGAGCCTTTCGTTTTGTAGAGGCCATGACAGACCGCAGCCAACGATTCCGCGGTGCCGGAAGTAGCAATGACGACCTTCGGGCGAGCGCGTTTGATCCGGTCCGCGGTGCGCTCGATTTCGCGCGAGATGAATCCTCGCAACTGACGCATCTCGGATTTGCGGGGTGGATCGTGACGCAGAAACTCATTGGTCAACCGGACTGCGCCCAGCGGAAGGCTGACCGTATTGCGGATGTGACCCTCGCTGGAAATGGTCAACTCACAGCTTCCTCCGCCCAGATCCGCCATCAGCACGGGGGAGGAATTCACTCGCAGGGTTGAAACCAGACCCAAATGGATCAGCCGCGCTTCCTCCAATCCAGAGATGATTTCCACGTCCCAACCGGTAGTCGAGCGCACCCACTCCAGAAACGCCCGGGCATTGCGCGCATCTCGCAAAGCGCTGGTGGCAACGACGCGCACGGAATCCGCGCCTGCATTCTGCACCGCGCGATGAAACCGCCGCAGCACCTTCACCGTGGTGGCAATCGCTTGGGGAGAGAGAAAACTACTGCGGAACACGGATTCGCCGAGGCGCGTGACCTCGCGGTCTTCGTGAATCTCGATAAGGCGGTGCCGGGTGAGGCGAGCAATCTTCAGGCGGACGGAGTTCGATCCGATATCAACGGCGGCAAAGGTCGGCATGGCGGAAGGGCAACAGTGTACCGCTGAAGAGGAGGTGTCCGCAGAAAATATCAAGCCTCTGGCGGACCTCAGGCCACCGCAGCGGCGCTAGGGTCGGCAGATCCTACCGAAGGTTTGCGGCTTGGGGGGGCGATGGCGTGAGCCGGCTCAGATTTCTTGCTGGAAAGGGCCGCCCGAGTTTCCGCGACGGCATCCACGCTTTGACGGAACTTTGCCTGAGTCACATTGCGCAGCATGGCCACGAGCGCTGAGTCTCGAACACCACCAAAGAGTGCTTCCGCTTTTTGCGTCAGTTTCAGCCAGTCGTGCCAGTCGCCGATCACGTCCTGCATGTTCTTGAGTTGATCGACAATGCGCTTGGCCTCTGCGTCATGGTCAGCCAGTTCAGCGATGTAGCGAGCCCGCTTGCCGATGATCCGGTACTGGTGGAGAGTCCGTTCCGTGAGCGGGACATGATCGCGTCCGAGCTTAACGAGTTTGTTCAGCGTCAAAGACAAAGGCTCTGTATTCTTGGGAATTTCAATCTCACTGGCGGCACGCTTCAGGCGTTTTTGCAACTCGGCGGCGGTCTCACGATTAAAAGCCTTGGCCAGTTTTTGCTCGCGCTGGGCGCGCTCTTGCACTAAAGTGTCCACAAACTGCGACTTGTGTCCGTTGCCCTCGGGAATTTTCAAGCTCCGCAGCGAGGCGATTTCGACGTCCAGATCCCGCACCCGCCCGGCCTTCTTGCGCAGGCGCGACAACAGCTTAAGCAACTTCTTGTCATTGCGGTTCAGCTCTGGGGCTACTTCGCTGAGGAGAGCCTCCACGCGTCGGCTGTTGGTGCGAAACTTGTGCACGCTTTCCGGAGCCGGATGCTTCGCGATCTTGGTTAACTCGCGACCCAATCTTTGAAAAGCCAAGCGGCCACGTTTTATGTCAATGGGCATATCCAGCACTGAGATACGAGAGCGAAAAAATTACAAGGGAATCCAGCAAAATGCAATGGAGGAAATTCGACAGATTTGTTCCTCCGGAACCGCACTCAGGTCAACTCACCCACAGGACGGCAGGAGGTATTTTAACACTGCTGTAACAAGATTCTGCTAGCCTGCCTGTTGATGGCCAACCAAGCTCTAGGAGCGCCTGGATTGACAGGACCGCAACCCGTTGCAAAATCAGAGGTTGTGGCGGGTTCCGAGGTCCAGGCCGAGCCTCTCCTCAAGGCCGGCAACAGCCACATCGCCGATGGCATCTTCCACCTTGCGATGCTGGCCTGCGGGCTCTGCGTACTCGCTCTGGTCGGCGTGATTATTTACGAACTGATTAGCGGGTCGAAGCTGTCGTGGCATGCCTTCGGATTGAAGTTCTTTTTCGCTAGCGAATGGGATCCGGTTAACGAGCAGTTCGGGGCACTGCCGTTCGTTTATGGCACGCTCGTATCGTCCCTGTTGGCGCTTCTTCTTGCTGTACCTCTCGCCATCGGCGTAGCTGTATTCATCACCGAAATGTCTCCGCGTTGGTTGAAGGGACCGTTGGCTTTTACAACCGAGCTTCTGGCAGCAATTCCCAGTGTCATCTACGGGCTGTGGGCAATCTTCGTGCTCGTGCCGCTTCTGCGCCAGTACGGGGAGCCTTTCTGCGCACGCTACTTCGGCTGGACGGGAATGTTCGAAGGTCCTCCGTACGGCATCGGAATGCTCGCCGCGGGAATCATTCTGGCCATCATGGTCGTGCCGATTGTTTCTTCCATCACGCGAGAGGTCATGACTGCTGTGTCCCAACAGCAGAGAGAAGCCGTGCTTGCGCTGGGAGCGACGCGGTGGGAGATGATCCGCACCGGCGTGCTGCGGAACGCGCGTGCCGGGATTCTGGGCGGGGTGATCCTGGGTCTGGGCCGCGCCCTTGGCGAAACCATGGCAGTCACCATGGTGATCGGAAACCGGCCGGAGATCGCGCGCTCGCTATTCGCGCCTGGGTACACCATGGCCAGCGTCATCGCCAACGAGTTTAGTGAAGCCACAGGCGACACCTATCTGAGTGCTCTCATCGAGATCGGATTGGCTCTGTTTATCGTTACCATCATCGTAAATATATTGGCCCAATTTCTGGTTTGGACAGTTACGCGCGGCACGCCAGCGAGAACCCATGCCTGAAACCGTAACACCCACCTCCGACTTTGCCGCCGCCCCGATCAGCCTCTGGCGGCGTGGTGTGAATTCCTTGGCGACCCTGGCTGCTGCCGCGGCTGTGGTCCTGGTTTTGCTCCCGCTCGGCGCGGTCTTCGGATACCTGGTCTACAAGGGTATCGGCTCAATCAACTGGGCCTTTCTCACGCAAACGCCAAAACCAGTGGGCGAAGCTGGAGGCGGCATGGCCAACGCCATCGCTGGTTCTGCGTGGATTCTTCTGATCGCCAGCACCATGGGCGTGCCGATTGGAATCGGCGGGGGCATTTACCTCGCCGAATATGGCCGCAACCGCTTCGGAGACTTGATCCGGTTCACGGCGGACGTACTGAATGGTGTGCCTTCGATCGTCGTGGGCATCGTAGCATACGCGATCGTAGTGCTCTCACAGGGGCATTTTTCGGCGTTGGCGGGTGGAGTCGCGCTGGCAATCATGATGATTCCGACGATCGCTCGCACCACGGAAGAGATGCTTTTGCTCGTGCCTAACACGGTGCGGGAAGCAGCTTACGGTTTGGGCGTCTCGCGCTGGCGAACCACGCTGTCGATTACTTTGCGAACAGCCACGTCAGGCGTGATCACCGGTGTTATGCTGGCTTTTGCGCGCGTCGCGGGCGAGACTGCCCCGCTTCTGTTCACCGCATTCGGCAACCAGTACTGGAACTGGAAAATCAATCAGCCGACGGCCGCGCTGTCGTTGCAGATTTTCACTTATGCAATTTCGCCGTTCGATGAATGGCATCGCCAAGCTTGGGCAGGAGCGTTGATTCTGATTGTGCTCATCGTGGTTGCGGTAAGTGCGGTCCGCATAGTTGCCAGCCGCGGAATGCTCAAGGGAGCGAACTGAACCATGGGAGTCGGGATCAAGGTGGAAAAGCTGAACGCCTGGTTCGGCAAAACCCAAGCCCTCTATGACATCACCATGGAGGCCCCAGCCAACCACGCAACCGCGATCATAGGACCTTCGGGCTGCGGCAAATCCACCTTCGTGCGTTGCCTCAATCGCATGCACGAGACCGTCCCTGACGCTCGCGCCACGGGCAGAGTTCGGATCGGTGAGCTGGACGTATACAACGGTACCTCTGCGGTGCAGATTCGCCGGCGCATTGGAATGGTGTTTCAGAAGCCCAATCCCTTTCCGACGATGTCGATCTACGACAACGTGGCCGCCGGGTTAAAGCTTAACGGGTTCCACGATCACGCGCGCCTGGATGAGATTGTGGAGCGCTCGCTGAAACTCTCGGCTCTGTGGGACGAGGTGAAAGATTCTCTGCGCAAGAAGTCCGGCGCCAGCCTGTCGGGCGGACAGCAGCAGCGGCTATGTATCGCCCGCGCGCTGGCGGTTGAGCCGCAGGTGCTACTCATGGACGAGCCCTGCTCGGCACTGGATCCCATTTCTACTGGCAAAATCGAAGAGCTGATCTTTCAGCTCAAGGAAAAGTTTACAATCGTCATTGTGACGCATAATATGCAACAGGCGTCTCGGGTGGCCGAGTTCACCGGTTTCTTCCTCTTGGGCAAGCTGATCGAGCTTGATAAGACAGAAAAGATTTTCACTACTCCGTCGGACAAGCGTACGGAGGATTACATTACAGGCAGGTTTGGATAATGCGCACCCGCTTTCAGCAAGGACTGGACGATCTACGCGCCCGTTTGCTTCGCATGGGCGGATTGGCCGAGCAGGCCGTGGATCGTGCCTGCCAAGCTTATATTGACCGCGACCTGGTACGCTGCCACATGGTCCTCGAAGGGGAATTCCAGATCAACGTGGCCGAGCGGGAAATCGACGAACTGGCATTCGATCTGCTCGCCCTACAGCAGCCGATCGCCGTCGATTTGCGCTTCATTCTCGCCGTCACCAAGATCAACTCAGATCTGGAACGAGTCGGCGACCAGGCGGTCAACATCGCCGAGCGGGCGATGGATCTGGCGGAACTCCCCAAGGCAGATCTACCTGTTGACATTCCGCGCATGGCGGCCGCGGTTTCGGCCATGGTGCGCCGTTCGCTGGAGTCCTTCATCGAAGGCAAAGCGGAACTTGCACAGGCTGTGCTCGAGATGGACAACGTTGTCGATCGCATGAAAGACGAAGCTTTCATTACCCTGGTCAAGACCATGAACGAGCGGCCCGAGGTCACGCGGCAGGCGTTGGATGCGCTGCTGGTCGCTCGTAATTTGGAGCGCGTCGCGGATCACGCTACCAATATCGCGGAAGACGTGATTTTCTGGGTGCGCGGGGCGGACGTGCGCCATAACGTTGGGCCAGAATCGCAGGTTCATCAGGCCAGTACGGATACTCATTAAAGCATTACTAGAGCATTGTCGGGGGTTTCGAACCGGTCAGGGTGCCTGACCGGTTTTGCTTTCCAAGTGCCAGGCTAATGTTCTTCCGTCAAAGAGGCAACGATTGCGCAGAATTCTCTATTCTCTCGGCTTGCTGTTTTTTGTCGCCGTACTCAGTCTGCTCACAGCGCAAAACCAGAAGGAGCCGCGGCAGATCCCGCTGCCCACGAGCAAGTTCCTGACTCTCCCATCGCCGGGTGTGCTGGCTCCGCTGAACGGTTTTGCGGCGGCGATGACGGTCAGCCCCGATGGGCGCTACGCGGCAATTCTGAACGACGGTTACGGCACGCAGCAAAACCAGGCGCATCAATCCATTGCTATCCTCGATCTAAGCACCAACCAACTCGCCGATTTCCCGGAAAATCGCCTCCCGGAAGAAGCTCACCAGAGCTATTTCCTTGGGCTTGCGTTCAGCTCCGATGGCAAGCATCTTTACGCCTCGATTGGTTCCATTACTGACCCCATCGGGGAAAGGCCGGGCGACATGGGAAACGGGATCGCGGTTTACCGTTTTCATGACGGGAAAGTTCATTCGGAGCGCTTCATCAAGATTCTGCCGCAGAAAATTGCTACGGGGAAGAAGGTCGCACAAGGCGCGCGTAAGGCCACGGATGGGACCGCCATTCCCTATCCTGCCGGCCTCGCGGTAATCTCCAGCCACGGCGCGCCCGATAAGCTGCTCGTGGCCAACAATCTTTCCGATAACGTCATTCTCATCGACTCCAAAAGCGGCCAGGTGCTTAAGCGATTCGATCTGAGCACGCAGGACATGATTCCGTCTTCGTTTCCCTTCGCCGTAGTCGCATCGCACGATGGCCGCCGCGCTTGGTGTAGCCTGTGGAATGCGTCCCGCGTGGCCGAACTTGACCTGGAGAAGGGAACTGTCACACGCTGGATCCCGCTGCTTGAGCCAAAGGATCCGACCGCGCCGGGGTCGCATCCGACGGCAATGCTGCTCAGCCCTGACGAGAAGCTGCTTTATGTAGCGCTGTCGAACGCGGACCGAGTAGCAGTCGTGCCAACTGATACAGGCAAACCACAATTGCTGCTCGACACGACAATTCCCGGACAGAAATACGCTGGCTCCTATCCCATTGCGATGGCTCTATCGGCAGACGGTGAGCGCCTCTTCGTCGCCAACGTCTCGGTGAATGCGATCGCGACTTTTTTCACGCACGCTACGTTCTTTAGCCCGACCGGAGCGTCCGAGATTCCACTTGAGCCTGCGTCCGGCTTCATCCCTACCGACTGGTATCCCAGTGCTCTGAAGATGGTCGGTGACGATCTAATCATCGCTACTTCCAAAGGGCAGGGAACCGGTCCCTCCAGCGGTGTGAACAATCTGAGAAACGAGAGGAGACATCGCGAGCATCCTTACATTCCAACTTTGCTCTATGGCTCGATTGCTCGCCTCAAAATCCAGGACGTTGAAAAGCGGCTGCCGGAACTCACGCGCACGGTCGAGGAAAACAATCTTCTGCATTCCAACCCCGGCCAAATCCAGTTCGCGCAGAATTCCAATCCGATCCATCACGTGATCTACATCATCAAAGAGAATCGCACGTACGATCAGGTCCTTGGTGATTTGAAAGTCGGCGACGGCGATCCCTCGCTCACCCTTTATGGCGCGGAAGTCACTCCCAATGAACACAAGCTAGCGCTGCAATTTGGAGTGCTCGACAATTTCTACGATAGCGGTGAAGTTTCGGGAAATGGACATGATTGGTCGACCGCTGCCATCACCAGCGATTACAACGAGCAGACCTGGCAGATTAACTACCGCAGCAAGGAGCGCAGCTATGATTTTCAGGGCAGCGTGACAGACGAAATCCCGCTCGATCTAAATGAGCCAGACGTGAACGAGCCGGCCACTGGCTACATTTGGGATAACGTGGCCAGTCACGGTCTCACCTATCGCGACTACGGGGAATTCATTTATGGCGTGTGGTGCAAGGCCACGGAAAGCAAGATGACGGTACACGAGGGTACCCCGGCGCCGAACCCAGTGTGCCCGACCAACATGGTAAACAAAGGACAGCCGTTGCCGCCGAATGTTGGCCAGCCTCATGGCTCGCCCAGTCCGTGGCCATGGGCGGTCCCGATGCTGAGAACCACAAAACCGACCAAGGCGGTGCTGCGCGATCACTTCGATCCACTGTTTCCCGACTTCAACACTGAGTATCCCGACCAGTTCCGCGCCGACGAATTCCTAAATGAGTTTGACGGCTTTGTGCGCGCCCGCAAGGAAGGCAAGGGAACCGAGCTTCCGGCGTTCGTTCTTCTCTATCTGCCGAACGACCACACCCACGGCACTACCGCGGGAAAGCCGCGTCCGGCCGCCAGTGTCGCCGATAACGATCTCGCCATCGGTCGTGTGGTGGAGGCGGTTTCGCACAGTCCCTACTGGGATGACACGGCTATTTTCATTCTTGAAGACGACGCCCAGGATGGCGCTGATCACGTGGACGCTCACCGTTCCATCGCCTTCGTGATCAGCAAGTATTCGCCTGGGTCCGCCGATCATCCTTTCGTGGATCACCATTTCTACACCACGGTGAGCATGATCCACACGATAGAAACGTTGCTGGGTCTGCCGCCGATGAATCAGAACGACGCGTATGCGCCGGTTATGGGGCCGCTGTTTGCCGGGGCGGGCAATCAGCCGCCATTCACGGTCGACTGGCGTAATCGCGAAAACGGTCTGATTTATCAGATGAATCCGGCCAAGGGCCAGGGCGCAGGCGAATCCGCTAAGATGGATTTTTCCCGGCCAGACGCGGCCAATCCCGCAGTGCTGAATGCAATTCTGTGGCACGATCGCAAGGAGGATCAGCCAATGCCGGCAGCGAAACATGCGACGTTCAGCGCCAATCCGAATCCAGACGACGACTGATTCCCCACGCTTCGAGCACGTAGGCCCGGACGCCTCGCCCGGGCAGCGAGCAAGCGAGCCAGGCATCGTCGCGGCGCTGTGGCGCTTCGCCCCTACACGTGCCTGGGGAATTCGGAAATCATTGCTTAACGCGCCGCTGCCACTCCAGTATCCACATCCGCAAACGAGAATGCCGTCGAGACGTCGGGATAGTCTTTCCCCGCTACTTCCACATACGGATACACAAAGTAGTTCAGCCGCTTCCCATCCTGCTTCGGACTCAATTCCAGATCGCGCCCCATCGTAAACTCCATCCGATTGGCATCGTGGGCGCCGAAGAAATAGTCTTTCTTTTCAGGATGCTTCCACGCCTCGGAGATGTCGACTGGAATCCATCCGTGCTGCGGTTCGAAGAAATCAGCCCAGCAGTGGTATCCGGCGACCTCCGCTGAGTGCTTGTCGGGCGGCAGGGAAAATCCAATTTCAAACCGCGCCGGAATACCCTGCGAACGCGCCATGGCGATGAACAGCGAATGAAAGTCGGTGCAGTTACCCTTCTTGGCATCACAGGCGTAGAGCACGTCACCGCGTCCCCAGCCGGTGCCGGTCTTGTCATAACGCATGGTAGTGAACACGTAATCGTAGATGGCGCGTGCCTTGTCGAGAGGCGTAGTCTTGCCCTCGGTAACCTTCACGGCCAGTTCGGCAGGGAGGCCTGTGGTAGGCACGAGCGCATCCGGCGCGAGATCTTCTTTTCTTTCCTGGTCACCAAGTTTCACAGCCTCAAGATGCGGAGAGTAGATGCGCAGCGAGAGCCGCTCACGGCGGACCACGTCATACACGATCTCGAAATGCAACTCCGGTTGTTTGGCTTTCGAGGCCTCGGCGTAATACATCTCGTTTCCGTATTTTGACTCGTGAGTCTTCTTGAGTTGGACATCGCCGGTTGCGGAGATAACCTTTACCGTCTGGAACGCATCCGAATGCGCCGCCGGAATCCAGACGTGTACCTTCTCGCCAGCCGGAATATCCTTCACGGTGAAGCCATAGTGAAACGTAAAATGACGCGTTTCCTGCGCCGAGGTAGTTGTACCGACCGCAAGCGACGACAGAAGTAACAATAGCGAGGCCTTCCTGAGCATGGGCTGCTTCCTTTCATGTGAGAGCGCTAGATGAGAAACGACACACGGGCGCTTAAGAATGGCGCCGTCAAGTGAATCCGCGTCGTGGCAATTGCATCAGAGGGGTTCCGGATTCCACAGATCGGTTCATATTCTAAATGAGAGTCCAGAGTTTTTTTGCAACTTTGCAAAGTGAGCACGAAACGCAAGGTTGACAAACACTGCGCTACACTTACGCTAGAATCCTTCCGTGCCGACCGCCATCCAATGCCGCGATTTGCGCAAGACCTACGACGGGAAAGTAGAAGCCGTTCGCGGTCTGAGCCTGGAAATTGAGGGCGGGGAGTGCTTCGGCCTGCTGGGGCCGAATGGGGCAGGGAAGACCACGACGATTGAAATTCTTGAGGGGCTGCTCGATCCCACCTCGGGCGAGGTCACAATTCTTGGTCACACCTGGCAGAAGAATTCACGCGAAGTGCGCGAGTGGCTGGGCATTTCCCTGCAAGAGACTCGGCTCTCGGAGAAATTGACCGTCCGCGAAACCATTGAACTGTTTGCTAGCTTCTATCGCGAGCCGCGTTCCGCAGATGAGGTGCTCGCCGACCTGCAACTCGGCGAAAAGTCCGATGCTTTTGTGGGCAAGCTTTCCGGCGGGCAGCGCCAGCGTTTAGCGGTAGCCACGGCGCTGGTGGGAAATCCCAAAATTCTTTTTCTCGACGAACCCACCACCGGATTGGATCCACAAAGCCGCCGCCAACTCTGGGACATCATCCGCAACTTTCAGCGGGGCGGAGGTACAGTGCTGCTGACCACGCATTACATGGACGAGGCCGAGCGCCTTTGCAACCGCCTCGCCATTGTCGATCACGGCCAGATCATTGCCGAGGGCACGCCTGCCGATCTGATTGATCGCCTCGGCGCGCATCACGTAGTAGAGTTTGAGGCCAGCGGCAACGGTGGCGACGGTGCGGCTCTGGATACGTGGCGGGCGCTGCCGGGTGTGGAGTCGCTCCGCCATGACGAGGGTCTGGTCAGCCTCACTGTGCGTGAACCGCACCTGACCATTCCGGCGTTGCTTGATGCCGTCGAGAAACACGGTTCGCAACTTTTGCACCTGACCACGCGACAGGCCAGCTTGGAGGATGTGTTTGTCAACCTGACGGGCCGCCATTTGAGGGAAGAGTGACGAGTGGATTAGATCCGTGTGGCGACGGGTCTTCGACCCGTCCCGTCCGAGCGCACCTCGGCAGCGAACGCTATGTAGCCTGTTGGCTACTGGAGTTCTGTCCATGAGCCTCGCTCAAAAAACTCCGGCAACGCCGACCCGGCTCCCCGCGCCCCGCAACGGCCGCTGGTCGGCCTTTACGCACCTCGTGATGGTGCGCATGAAGGAGCTCAAGCGCGAGCCCGAGGTTGTCTTTTGGGTGTTCGGGTTTCCCCTGCTGCTGGCCCTGGGACTTGGGATTGCCTTTCGCAACAAACCGGCTGACGTGACCTTCGTGGCCGTCGTCCATGGTTCCGGAGCGCAGGATGCTTTGGTTCTGATCGAGCGGTCGCCGCAGAAGTCGTCGATCCGCGCCGATGTGCTGGACAAGGCGGCAGCGCTCAAAGGATTTCGTCTCGGAAAATACGATCTTGTTGTCGAATCCGACGGCCGGGGCGGCTTTCAGTATCTCTACGATCCGGCGCGTCCTGAGAGCGTGCTTTCGCGTGCTGAAGTCGATGACGTTCTACAAGTCTCAGCCGGCCGCAAGAACCCCTTGCCGACTTCCGCTGTCATCTCCAACGAGCCTGGATCGCGCTACATTGACTTCCTTATTCCCGGGTTGATCGGGATGAACCTGATGAACTCCGGCATGTGGAGCGTCGGATTTGCCCTGGTGGATATGCGGCAGCGCAAACTGCTCAAACGTTTTGTGGCCACGCCGATGCGGAGGAGCGATTTCCTGCTGGCGCTGGCCGGTGGCCGCCTGGTACTCATGGTCGCCGAAGTCGGGCTGCTGCTCGGTTTTGGCGCCCTGGTTTTCCATATCCGCGTGCTCGGGTCGTTGCTCTCGATCCTGCTGCTAAGTGCCATCGGCGCTGTGGGGTTCGCCGGATTGGGCCTGCTTACGGCCAGCCGTGCGCAGAAGATCGAAAGCGTGAGCGGGCTCATCAACCTGATCATGATGCCCATGTGGATCTTCTCGGGCGTCTTCTTTTCCTACGAGCGTTTTCCGGCGGTCATCCATCCTTTTATCAAGGCGCTGCCTCTAACTGCGCTTAATGATGCCCTGCGGGCTACCATTCTGGAGGGGGCTTCGCTCACGACTCAGGCCGGGCGCCTGCTTGTACTCCTGCTGTGGGGAGGGATTTCATTCGTGCTTGCCTTGCGTTGGTTTCGCTGGGCCTAGAGTTGAAATGTAGGCGCGGGCGTCCACGGCCGTGCACTGTGCCAATGTCCTCACGTGGCCTTTCGTGCCACGAATCGGAGCGACGCCGAGTTCATGCAATATCGCAGATGCGTCGGCTCTGGACCGTCATCGAATACGTGGCCCAGGTGCGCGTCGCATTCAGTGCATGAGACCGCCGTCCTGATCATGCCGTAGCTCATGTCTCTAATGCTGCGGACGTTTTCGGGCGCAATCGGGTCCCAAAAACTAGGCCAGCCAGTTCCTGAATCAAACTTCGTTTCCGAGCTGAACAATGCGTTGTCGCAACAAATGCAGCGGTAGAGGCCCTTATCGTGCAGGTTCCAGTACTTTCCGGTATAGGCAATCTCGGTGTCGGCGTGACGCGTTATATCAAATGCGCCCGCGGTTAACTGTTTTCTCCACTCTTCTTCGGTTTTAACAACTTTTGGCACGTGAACCGTTTTCAGCCGCTCGCCAGCATCGGAGAACTCAACAATTGTAACTTCCTGCGGCGGTTCGTTGGGTGCTGTGGCTTCCGCAAGCCGGGGTTTTCTCCATGACCACACTGCCAATCCCCCAACTGCTGCGGCCGAGGTCACGAGGAAAGCCCGCCGCTTCAAATCAACCCACGGTTCATCTTTTTCCACTTCGGACTCGAACATGGCCGAACCCTCCTCGAATGCTATTTGCCGACGTAGAGCTCAGGAAAGTGCTGCTGAAGATGAGCGACCTTCGGCGCATCGTTGTAGACGATGTACGGATTGTTTGGATGATTTACGGCGTAGTCCTGGTGATAAGCTTCGGCTGGATAAAAGGCCTTCAAGGGAACCACCTGAGTCACAATCGGACGCGCGAATACCCTGGCCTTGTCCACTTGCGCGATGTAAGCCTCAGCAATCCGTTTTTGCTCATCGCTATTGTAGAAAACAGCTGAACGATATTGAGTGCCTGAGTCGGGCCCTTGCCGGTTCAACTGAGTGGGATCATGGGCCACGGAGAAAAACACTCGAAGCAGTTGGCCATAGGTGATCTGTGAGGGATCGTAGGTGATCTTCACTGATTCCGCATGCCCGGTGTCGCCGGTGCTGACCGATTCGTATTGCGCCGTATTGGCAGCGCCTCCAGAGTATCCTGACGTCGCGTTGATTACGCCCTTGACGTGTTGGAAAACAGCCTGAATGCCCCAGAAGCAGCCGCCCGCGACCACCGCGATTTGCTCGCCCTTGCGCGTAGCAACCGGTGCATCCACCGCAGGGTTCGGGATAGTAGTAAACGCGTTGTCACCTGCGTTACAGGCAATTGCGCTGGCCAGCATCACGACTAACAAGAGGCATGACCTGCGTGAAAAGGTGGACATAAGAAAACTCCTTTGCTGATTCGAGGCGCCGATTTATTAGGCCCGTCTTCTTGGTTTAGAGTCGCAAGGACAACAAAAGTTACATGACCTCCGGATTCAGCTCCGATCTCGCGGGTAACTTTCGCCGAGATTATGCATCCAACAGTGAATGTGACATAAATAGGGTGAGGCCATGAAGACTCTGCTCATTTCGACGCTAGCCTTTCTTCTAATTGCAGTTGCGGTGCGGACGCGGGCCTCCGAATTGTCTTCTAGCCCCGATGGGCGCACCCCGGTTCTGGTTGAATTGTTCACTTCGGAAGGGTGCTCCACCTGTCCTCCAGCAGATACGTTCCTGCAGGACTTAGATCGGCAACCCGTCGCTGGAGAAGAAATAATTGTTCTCAGTGAACACGTCGACTATTGGAACCACGACGGCTGGAAGGACCCATACTCTGCTCACTTTTACAGCGATCGGCAGGAAGCATATGCCAAGCGCCTCGGCCCGGAAGGTGTCTACACTCCGCAAATGGTTGTGGACGGAACCAGCCAGTTTTTGGGCAGCAACGTAGCGCTTGCTCAGAAGGCCTTTGTCAAAGCGTTGACCGAACCGAAGATCGCTGTCCGGTTGTCTTCCGTTTCCGCAGCGACAACAAATAGCCTGCGAGCTCATCTGGAAACAGGCGAGCTGCAGGAATCCTTTGGTTTGCGCGAAGCGGATGTCTACGTTGCCGTCGCCCTCAACCGTGCCGAATCGCAAGTCGCCCGCGGCGAAAACGCTGGACGCACGTTGTCCCATACGGCTGTGGCAAAAAGTATCGTCAAGGTTGGAAAATTCCGAAAAGGACAAACCTTTTCGCAAGATGTTCAGTTGAAACTGGACCCCGGAACTGACGCCCGCAATCTGCGGCTAGTCGCATTCGTGCAGGAGCCGGGCCAAGGCCGAGTGATTGGAGCCGCGGAACAAACACTTGGCACCCCCGTGGCCAAGTGAACATTCCTTGCAAATCAGTTCCCGAGAGATGATAATTTGTATCACCTTCTTGACCCGCGTCAGGAAAGATTTTGCACGAAATTGTTTGCTGTGTTTTGAGTACTACGTGAAGTGGTTTAGTATTTCACCTTGCTAGTGAGCGGGAGTAGTTCAGCGGTAGAACGCCAGCTTCCCAAGCTGGATGTCGCCGGTTCGATCCCGGTCTCCCGCTCCATCAATTCAACAAGTTGGTCAAAGTGAGCAGCAGAGCCGTGTGCGCAATTGTGTGCAGAATGGTTGGAGTTTTCACTGCACCCTGTGGGTTAAGACGGCGATTTCGGACAGAGACGAGGCCCCCAAAGAGGGTAGGATGTGTCGCTGGATGTTGCAGAGGTTCGTCTCGCGGGTCGAAGGTGCCCACTGCGGTTCAGGCATCGGTAGGAATCGCTCTCGCGTGAACCATTCTAAAGTTAAATGAGCCGCAGATGGCTGGCTCTTATCAGCTACGGCGACAATCTTCCGCAGTGTCTCCACGGCCTCCCGCTGGCGCATTTTCGCGGACCCAATCTCTGGAGACGCCCAGCTGGCTTGCAACGTCATCCAGTGTCAGTAGCGATTTGGGACGTTCTGGAATAAGGAGAGTTTCTGGTTGCGGTCAAAGCTCTGGAGCGGTATGTTCACCGGTTTCAGCGACGATTGAAGAAAAAACTCCAGGGAGCAATTGACGCAAACAGGGAAGTATTAATCTCTGCGCTTCTGCCCAGCGTTGCTAAGAATCCCCCAGTTCGATGGAAGCGTTTTCTTGGGGAACAGCCGCCCGATCGAGAGGCCGAACGCATGCTTCGAAGTGAACTGACCCACGCATTTGGCCCTTCGGATGATGTGTTCCAAGGCATGAACGTCAAGGCGATATTCAAAGGCGTAACCTACGAATCCCTGAGCGATCCCGATTTCATGCGCATCGCCGGCGAGGCAATTCCATTACTGGACACCCTTCACGATGAGTTTGATGCTGCCAAAGCCGAAGGACGGCGAGACGACAAGAAGTTCTCCCCTAGTGCGGCGAGGATGGCGGGAAGCGGCTTCGTGGGCAAGTTGCTGGACTGCCTTTACTGCCTGAGTTTGTGGGTGGCGGCTCCCGTGGCGTACTTTGTACCCGAAACTCGGCTGGAGCGGCTACTTTGGTGGCCAGCGCTGTCGGCGGGAGCAATTTTTCTGGAGCGGACGACCGGGCCGCGAAGCGATGACGCGCCCGCACTCTATTTCGAAGACGAGGAGAAATCAAATGTCCTGTTGCGGCCAGAAGAGAGCACAACAGCGCGCGATGCCTAGTGCATTTGTGCATGAGCTCGCGGCGCCTCGCATATCGGCCGCCAGGTTCCCCATGGGGAAAGCCTACTTCGAATACATTGGGAAAACGGCCATCACTGTGGTCGGAAGTATCACGAACCGGCAGTACCGATTCGTGACACCATGCGTGCCGGTAGTGGTTGACGCACGCGACCGCTGGTCTTTTAGCACGAGTTCCACTGCTGCGTGAGGTTCGCTAGTTCGATTCCTCACTGTATTTCTGCTTCTGCTGCCTGATTCCGGTTTGGCGCCGGATTCCTCAATCACTCCGAGCCAGACGCCCGTTTCTGGATAACTTCCTGTTTTTCGACCGTCCCTCTACAGACAGCATTCAGTTCCAGACGGGATTCCCTTTCTCGTCTCGCAGGACGAATGTGTCGTTGCCTTTCACCACTTCCCGCGCAAGGATAAGGTCTGCCTCGCCCTGTTTCACTTTCGAGCCGGTGAGGGTGACCTCGTCTCCCTTGCTGAAACTCATCCCCATGTCCTCAAAAAAGGACTTAGGGCATAGGTACACGTTGACGGAGTCCGTTCCGCTCTTCACCAGCAGGTGGGCACCATCTTTCTCGCTGCCCTTTGGAGGAAGTTTCACCTCATCAACGGTCACTTTCATCTTCGTCTCGGTATGCAGGTCGTATTTGGGAAGACTTGGTTCTTTGCTCTTTTGCGCGGTTGCCGGTAGAAGGCACAGGAATGCAAGGAAGACGGCAAAGAAAGGAATCCTGCAACAATGGATCTCACTTGCATCACACATGGCTCCCCCTTCTCGGGAATGCGCCAGGAGCCGGGTGCGGGCTATTTGAGATTGACCGGTTCCTGTCTACCTATTCGCGACGTAGTATGAAGCCAGCGTTCTCGGCACCATGGTACTCCACTTCAGCGTCAGAGTCGTGGTCTTGTCAAATCGGGATCAAAGTTGTCCGGAAGTTTGGCATGCGGGAAGAGGCATTCTCAATGACGCTTGTCAACGATTTCTGTCGGTTGACGGGCTGCATTGCGTTCTTCTCCGGAATCCTTGCCCGGTCGGTCAGTCTGAACCATAAAAAACACCACCCTCTCGACTCGCACATCAATCGCACATCAAATGACGACACTGACCAAACTGCCGCCTGCGATTACGAAAAACCTGACCGTATTAGTATGATGCCTACGAGCCGCTGGGATTATCTCCGTCCTCGGCGAGCTCAACTGGAAGTGAATTATTCTAATTCACTGGATTTCTGATCATCAGGGAGTGGCTATGAACGGATTTTGGGAACGAGTGGCTTTTGCCTTTAGGTGTTTTTTTTCACTCCTATTCCACGCTGAAATTCCGAACGACATAGCACAGAAGCTGGTCAAGCCCGCTGCTCCGGTTCTGCAGGCGGCGAGGGGCTCTGCACTTTCCGTCTCCCGTCTGAAGGAAGTTGAGCAGCCGGCCTCGGATGCGTTCGATCGCGCCGTGCAGATGCTTGCGCTGTTGCAACGCGATGGGCGGCTCATCGATTTCCTGGCGGAGAACATCTCCGGCTACCCCGACGCGCAGATTGGGGCCGCTGTCCGCAGTATCCACGACACTTGTCGACAGGTGCTCGATCAGTATGTAAAGCTGGAGCCGATTCTGAACTCCGAAGAGGATCAACCGGTAATGGTGCCAGCGGGTTTTGACCCGGCCGCCATCAAATTGATCGGCAACTTGGCGGGAGAGCCGCCCGTTCGCGGTGTGTTACGACACAAAGGCTGGCGCGTGAAGGAAGTGAATCTGCCCCCGGTGCCGCAAGGAGCCGGTCGGATGGTGGTTGCGCCGGCTGAGGTCGAACTTTTATAACGGCTCATCCACATCTGCCTAGTAGACGTTTGAAGGAGACTTTCATTGGCCGCCAAATACATCGTTGGCATCGATCTAGGGACCACAAATACGGCGCTGGCGCGCTGCGACGCCGGTGCTGCCGAAGAGGGAAGCTGCATCGAGGTCCGCAGCATTCCACAATTGGTGAATCCGAACGAAGTGGCGGAACGCACGTTGCTGCCGTCGTTTCTATACATTCCGGGCGAATTCGATTTTCCTAAGGGCAGCCTCGCCTTGCCGTGGGAACCCGCGCCGAAGTTCGTGATCGGTGAACTCGCGCGCAAACGTGGCGCGGAGAGTCCAAACCGCCTGGTCGCCTCCGCCAAATCCTGGCTCTCTTACGCTGGGGTGGACCGCACTGCGCCGATCTTGCCCTGGCAAGCGCCCGAGGAGGTGCCCAAGCTATCGCCGGTCGAAGCCTCGTCGCAGTTCTTGCAGTACTTGCGCACTGTGTGGGATAGCGGCGAGGCACGGGAGCAAGGAGAACTCGCTTTTGCGGAGCAAGACGTGCTGCTCACTGTGCCCGCTTCGTTCGACGAAGAAGCCCGCGAGTTGACCAGGCGCGCCGCCGACCAGGCCGGTTATCCGCACGTCACACTGCTCGAAGAGCCCCAGGCAGCCTTTTACGCGTGGCTCGAAAGCCAGGGGGAGAACTGGCGCCGCCGCATCAAGGTCAGCGACCTCGTTCTGGTGTGCGATGTCGGGGGCGGCACCACGGATTTCAGCCTCATCTTGGTTTCCGAAGAGAACGGCGACCTGACCCTGAAACGCGTCGCCGTTGGCGACCACATCTTGCTGGGCGGCGACAACATGGACTTGGCGCTGGCGCGCGTTCTGCAACAGCGCCTTGAGGCCTTGGGCAACCGCATCGATACCTGGCAGTTGCACGGCCTATGGCATCAATGCCGCATCACGAAGGAGAAGTTGTTCGAATCGCCTAAGACGCAGAAGCGCCCAATCACATTGCTGGGCAAGGGGACGAAGCTCATCGGCGGCACCATTAAGACGGAACTGGCGCGTGAAGACCTCGACCAGGTTCTGGTTGAAGGATTTTTCCCCAAGGTCGGGAGCGGCGAGTTACCCGCACGGCAACGCCGTGTTGGCTTTCAGGAGTTGGGTCTGCCGTACGCGGCCGATCCAGCCATCACCAAGCACCTCGCGCGGTTTCTAGCGGAGCAAGTTCGCAACAGTCCGGAGGCGGCGGGCATTCGGCGCGGTCGCAGCGGAATGGCATGTCCCACGCACATCCTGTTCAACGGCGGAGTGATGAAAGCGACAGTGCTGCGCGACCGCGTAGTCGAAGTGCTGAACACCTGGTTGCGGCAAGAGGGATTCGATGCGCTCGGGGCAGAGCAAATCCTCGAGGCTCCCGACTTGGAACATGCCGTTGCGCGCGGCGCGGCATATTACGGGAAGGCGCGTCGCGGTCGCGGCGTGCGTATCCGCAGTGGCGCCTCGCGCACGTACTACATCGGAATTGAAAGCGCAATGCCGGCAGTGCCCGGCATGGAAGCTCCACTCAAGGCGCTTTGTGTCGTTCCCTTTGGCATGGAGGAAGGCACCGAAATCACCATTCCCGGCCGAGAGTTTGGCCTCGTCGTCGGCGAACCAGCCGAGTTTCGTTTCCTGAGTTCCAGCGTCCGTAAGCAGGACCAGGTCGGCAGTCTGCTGGAAGATTGGGGCGCCGATATCGAGGAACTCAGTCCGCTTGAGGTTACGCTCAAACTGGATGGCCAGCAGGGAACGGTGGTACCGGTGCGGATCGAGACTCGCGTCACCGAACTCGGCACTCTCGAGGTGTGGTGCGTATCTCGTGACGACGCGCAGCGGTGGAAGCTGGAGCTTAACATTCGCGAGAAGACCAGGAAGTGAGGCCGTCGGTGCCTTCTCGTTATCTGATCGGCATCGATCTGGGCACGACAAACTCCGTCGTGGCGTACATCGATACTCAGGAAGTCGCTGATGCGGGCTCCCCAATTCGTGTGTTCCCCATACCGCAGTTAGTGGCGCACGGGGAAGTCCTCACGCTTCCCGCACTTCCTTCCTTTCTTTACTTCCCCACCGCGGATGAGTTGTCTGCCGGAATCGTGAGCGCCACGTGGGATGAGGATCCGCCAATGGTCACAGGTGTGCTCGCGCGCGAACAGGGAGCGCTGGTACCGAGCCGACAAGTGTCATCAGCCAAGTCGTGGCTCTCCTATCCTGGCGTGGATCGACGCGCTAAGATCCTGCCGGTCCAAGCGGAACCGCCCCAGCCCAAGATTTCCCCGGTCGAAGCGTCGGCGCGCTACCTCATGCATCTGCGCGACGCCTGGAACGGCGCCATTGGGATTGACGGAGAAACGCGTTTTGAGCATCAGGAAATCGTCCTCACCGTGCCCGCTTCCTTCGATGAGGAAGCGCGCGAGCTGACCGTCGAAGCCGCCCGCCGTGCCGGACTCGAAAAGCTCACTCTGCTTGAAGAGCCGTTGGCCGCGTTTTATGCATGGATCGCGACGAAAATCGCGCCAAATCGACATGCTCCGGCAGGTGGCACATCCTCGCACTCGCATCTTGCGCGGGATGGGAACGGTGAAGACCTCCGCGATGGCGAGCTGATTCTGATCTGTGACATCGGCGGCGGCACCACCGACTTCAGCCTGGTGCGTGCTCGCTTGGACAACGGCGAGTTGCAGTTTGAGCGCACTGCCATCGGCGAGCACCTCTTGCTCGGCGGCGACAATCTCGATTTCGCCTTGGCCCGCCGCGTGGAAGAGAAACTCGTGGAAGAGAAGCTCAAAGGTATCAAGCTCACGCTACAACAGCGTTATGCCTTACGCCGCGCCTGCTGTGCCGCGAAAGAGCGGCTGCTGAGTGAATCGTCCTTGGAGCGCGTGCCGGTCACGGTCTTGGGAAGCGGACGTGCCGTCATTGGACAGGCTCTCAGCGTTGACCTGACACGCGGCGAAGTCCTGCAAATTCTGACCGCCGGGTTCCTGCCAATCACCGCGCCTGATGAGATGCCGGCGCATGGCCGGCCAACCGGGTTGCGCGAACTTGGCCTGCCTTACGCCAGCGATCCCGCCATCACCAAGCACCTGGCCGCGTTCCTGACGCAAGCGGCTGTCGCCATGAATGGTTCGTCTGCAAACCACCCAATGGCTCGACCCAACACCGTGCTCTTCAATGGTGGCTTCTGTGCCCCGGCGGTGATTCGCGAGAGGATTATCGAGGCAATTTCTATCTGGTTCGGCGGGGGCCGAACGGGCTGGCGGCCCAAGCTCCTCAATAGCGAAGCGGTAGAGAGTGCGGTTGCGCGCGGTGCCGCTTACTACGGGCGCGTACGGCGCGGCGCCGGTTTTCGCATCAGAGCCGGCAGCGCGCGCACCTACTACATTGGCTGGGACTCGGACAACGGGCTGCAGGGCATCTGTGTTTTGCCTGCCGGCGTCGAAGAGGGTGTGACACTTCCTCTACTAGCCCACGAATTTTCGGTGCTGGCGAACCGTCCGGTTTCGTTCACGCTGTACAGTTCGCGCACACGGCACGATGCGCACGGCGAAGTGGCTACGTTGGACGAAGCTAACGTACATCGTCACGCTCCGCTGGTGACCTTATTGCGCTACGGCAAGAGAATGCGCGACGTTTACTTGATCGTGGGTCTCAGGGCCAGTTTCACGGAGGTCGGCACGCTCGAACTCTGGTGTGAATCGCGGGACACGCCCCATCGCTGGCGGCTGCAATTCGAACTGCGCGCCGAAGAGGCACAAGCGCAGCAACTTGATACGGCGAAACCACAACCCCTGCCCACATATTCATCGGACGTCGCGACCTCCGACGCAACGGTCGAATTCGCTGCGCAACTGATCCGCGGTGTTTTTGGCGGCTCTGCTGATGTTGGCACGCTGGCGCCCGAGACTCTTGTCAGCCAAATGGAAGCGGTGCTAGGCGAGAAGAGAGACTCCTGGCCCCTCTCAGCCATTCGCCGGTTCGGCGACGTGCTCCTCGAAGCTGCCGCCGGGCGCAAGAAGTCTCCGCGCCATGAGGTACGTTGGCTCAATCTATCCGGCTTCTGTTTGCGACCGGGGTTCGGTGTACCGGGTGATGATGCGCGCGTCAACGATCTGCGGAAAATCGCGTCGAACGAACTCGTCTTTGCGGACGATCTGCAATGTCAGGTCGAAATGCTGGTGCTGTTGCGCCGGATCGCTGGCGGCATCAATGCGAGCGAGCAGCAAGCGCTCTATCGCAAGCATATGAGGGGTGCGGGTAGCAAAAAGAAGGGCCGCTTGAACCGGCAACTCGATTACGAAGAGTGGCGGTTGGCTGTGACCCTTGAGCACCTGCCAGCTAGCACCCGTGCCTCGCTTGGACAGGAGTTGGTGGTGAAGATCAGAAAAGAACCTGGAGATGCAATTTGGCTGTGGTCGCTCGGCCGGTTGGGCGCCCGCATTCCGCTGTACGGGCCGCGACACTCTGTAGTAGCGGTTGAAATTGTCGGCGAGTGGCTGAAGGCCCTACTGGATTTATCTACGTTCACTTCGGTAACGGCTTCCGCCATCGCACTGATCGCGCGGCGCACCGACGATGGCTCGCGGGACATCGATGAGGCAATTCGCAAGCAAGTAATCTCCCGCTTGATGGCGCTTGGAACCGCCGCAGAAACCATGCAGCTCCTGTCAAAGTACGTCCCGCCCGAACGGGCGGACGCGGTCCGCAGCTTCGGGGAATCGCTGCCGCCCGGTCTGCAACTTGTTAGCTCTGCGAACTGCTTGCTGTCGGTACCCGCGTTGCACAGCTATGGTCCGACTTTTTCGAAACCGGCGTGAAGAGCATGTCCAATTCGAAGCAGGAATCGATCCGTTCTTACGCCAGATTCTTGGCCAAGATGGACGCAGCCTGAACTTGGGTTTTGAGCGCTTGTATGAGAAGGTCACAAAAGTCAAGGCCGACGTGGCGGCCCTCCTTAATTTTTAGTTTTTCCCTTGTGAATTCAATCTGCGGCGCTCGCAATCACCGATTCTGATTGCTTGTGTTTGCGGGATTCGCCGCTCTGCTGCATCAGCTTCGTGACCAAGCCCGTCCATCCCGTCTGATGGCTGGCACCGAGTCCGGCGCCCGAATCACCGTGGAAATACTCATGGAACATCACGAAGTCCCGCCACAGGGGGTCCGTCTGGAGCTTTTCGAGGTTTCCGTACGCTGGGCGGCGGCCCATGGCGTCCTGCAGGAATATGCTTGTTAGCCGACGCGACAATTCCCCCGCTACCTCCCAGAGAGTCATCATCTTTCCGGACCCGGTTGGGAACTCAACTTTGAAGTCAGCTCCGAGATAGTGGTGGAATTTTTGCAAGGACTCAACCAGAAGAAAATTCAACGGGAACCAGATCGGGCCGCGCCAGTTGGAATTGCCTCCGAATAGTCCGGTTGAGGATTCGCCCGGCTCATAGTCCACTCTGTGCTCGGTTCCGTTGACGTGAAGGGCGTAAGGGCTTTCTTGATGGAACTGAGAAAGCGCGCGGATCCCGTACGCCGATAAAAACTCGCGCTCATCCAGCATGTACTTGAGAATCGAGCGCAGCTGATCCTGATCTGCAATGGACAGCAACCGGCGTTCGCGCATCCCTTCGCTGCGCATGCAGGCGAGATTTTCTGTAAGGTCCGGTCGGTTGTCGATAAACCATTCCAGTCGCCGCTTGAAATCGGGAAGCTTGTCGAGCACTTCGGGTTCCAGGGTCTCTACCGCAAACAGCGGGATCAATCCCACCATGGAGCGGATCTTCAATGGAAATTGTGAGCCATCAGGCAGCTTCAGCACGTCGTAGAAGAAGCCGTCTTCCTCGTTCCACAGTCCCATGCCGTCGTGACCGCGATGACTCATGGCATGGGCGATATAGATGAAGTGCTCCCAGAATTTGCTGGCCACGTCTTCATAGCAGGGTTCTTCTCTGGCCAACTCCAGCGCGATGGCCAGCAGATTGAGGGTGTACATCGCCATCCAGCTGGTTCCATCGGACTGTTCGATGTAGCCGCCGGTCGGCAATGGCGCACTGCGGTCGAACACGCCGATGTTGTCCAGCCCGAGAAAGCCACCCTGGAAGATGTTCATGCCCTCGGCGTCCTTGCGGTTCACCCACCAGGTGAAATTAAGCATGAGCTTGTGGAAGACGCGCTGCAGGAATGCGCGGTCGCCTTTACCCTGGCGTTTCTTGTCAATTTTGTAGACACGCCACGCAGCCCAAGCGTGGACTGGCGGATTCACGTCGCCGAAAGCCCACTCGTAGGCGGGAATCTGCCCGTTCGGGTGCATGTACCACTCGCGCAGCATCAACGTGAGCTGCTCTTTAGCGAAGTCAGAATCCACAAGCGCGAGCGGAACGCAGTGAAATGCTAAATCCCACGCTGCGTACCACGGATACTCCCACTTGTCGGGCATGGAGATAACGTCCGCGTTGTACAAGTGAATCCACTGATGATTGCGGCCTTTGCTGCGCTCCGCGGGTGGGGGAGGATAGCCCGGGTCGCCCTTCAGCCAGTCTTTAATTACGTAGTGATAGAACTGCTTGGACCACAACATTCCAGCAAAGCCCTGACGCATGACATTCTGCGCATCCGCGGAAAGGTCTTGCGGAATGATCGTCGCGTAGAACTCGTCGGCCTCGCGCTGACGGAGGGAGAAAATCTGATCGAAGTTGGCAAAGGCGTTCATTCCATTGAAGTCGGAGTCGGCAAGGCGCAGGCGGACAACCACGGTCGCGCCTGCACCAAATGTGAGCCGGTAGTGCGCTGCAGCTTTCGTGCCGGTATGTTGGGGATTCACCGCTTCTCTGTCGCCATGCACAATGTAGTCGTTGATGCTGTCCTTCACATAGGGCGTACGATTCTCAACTCCGAGCAACCGCTGGACGTTAGTCTCATTCTCCGTGAACAGCAATTCTGGCGAGCCTTCACAGTGCAGCCAACGGCCGCCGGTTTGAGTTTCCCCAGGACCACGTGTTGCGAAACCAAATGGCGGGCAGAAGCCGAAGATTGGCCGCTTCCGGACCACGGTTTGTGATCGTGATCTTGATCAGAATGTCCTCGATATCGGCCTTGGCATATTCCACGAACACATCGAAGTAGCGATCTTCGTCGAATGCACCCGTATCGAGTAGTTCGAACTCCGGTTGGCGCTTGTCGCGACGGCGGTTCTCCTCCACCAACTTTGTGTACGGAAACTCTGTTTGTGGATACTTGTAGAGATACTTCATGTAGGAGTGCGTAGGCGTGCTGTCGAGGTAGAAGTAGTATTCCTTCACGTCCTCGCCGTGGTTGCCCTCGTTGCCAGTTAAACCGAAGATCCTTTCTTTCAGGATGGGATCGCGCTCGTTCCAGAGCGCGAGGGCAAAGCAAATCCTCTGTCGACGATCACTCATCCCGGCCAAGCCGTCTTCGTTCCAGCGATAGGCGCGCGAACGGGCGTGGTCGTGGGGCAGGTATTCCCAAGCGTTTCCGTTTGGGCTGTAGTCCTCACGCACGGTGCCCCAGGCACGTTCGCTGAGATAGGGGCCCCAGCGCTTCCAGTGCTTCTTGCGGGTTCCCGATTCTGACAGTCGGATCTCTTCCTGCGTCACGAACTTCCTCAGCATTTCCAATTAGGCGCGTCTGCCAGTGTACGACATCGTTTGTGCGCCCGGCTGCGGGGAAAGGCCCTGTCCATCCCGAATCGTCGATACAGCACGCCCGGCCACCAGACACTCAGGCCAGTGGACTCGGAGTGATGCCACTGTGTTCAACTGCAGTTCTCCCGGCAGACTCGAATTCATTTCCGAAACAAACCCGGAGTGTACCAGCGGGCGTATGTGGCTACTCCAAACAGGAGCACGAGGCACCAGAGCACGAGGACACTGCGCATCCATCGCTTGTAGTCGGTCATTCGGAATTTCTGCGGCAGTAGGTTCGTGCCAACTGAGATTAAGATGTACAGTCCGCCGATCTCCGCGACGCTTCCGAGTGCGGCATGTGCCGTTGCCAGTGCGTAGTATGCTTTGCCGAGTTTGACGGGTATCTTCGGAGCTACGCGAATGTGAAATGACGGAGCCATTACTGCAAGGATCACAACAAGGTTTAGGAGCACGATAAGAGATTGGCACCAGGCATGCCATCGAAACATCTTCATTCGCGCGAGCACTGCACCGATGAGCAGCGCCACTCCCATGCCAATCTCAAGCAGCAAAACCAGATCCGAATAGCGTGGAGCGGCCGTTCCAAGGAATCCTTCGCTCAGCAAGTTGGTCTCCGTCCTAATTGAGTGGTCACGAAGTCGAATTGCACACCGGGGATAAGTAATGCGGTTGGAAAATGGATCAGCGCCGGATACGACACTGCTTCGCGAGAAGCACCTTCATGATGCCCAAGGATGCACTTCTCTTCCGTCCTACTGCACCACGATCTGACCGGTCATCTTCGGGTGAATCGAGCAGTAGTAGGGGTACGTTCCCGCCTTAGCAAACGTGTAGGAGAATTGTTCGTCCGTATCCCGCACTTTTGACTTGAACACACCGTCTGTGCTGACCACGGTATGGGGAATATCATCGCGGTTGGTCCAGGTAACTGTCGCTCCTACGGGTACCGTGAGTGTCTGCGGCCCAAAACTGAAATTATCGATTCTCACCTCCGCGATTGCTGCTGAGGGCTGGTCATTCGCCGTGACGCTTTCGGTTCCTGCCAGCAGCAGCATCGCAGTCATTACCGGCATCGCCAAACCGGCAACCCACACATTTCTCCTCATTATTTGGTTCCCCTTTCTAGGTTTGAGCTTTTTGCTCGGATCGGATCCTTCGCGCTCTATCCAAGCGTTGAGTCAACTACCGCCAGGGAATGCTCGCCCCGCATGTATTTCACATAGGTAATTCCCAGAACGCTTTTCAACTGCTCCGCCGGCACTTTCATCGGTCCCGGCGATTCTGCTTTGCCCGGCTGCGGTTGCGGAAATGCCGTTGACATCGCTGTATGAAAGGTCACGTTTCCTTCGACCTTTTGCATGGTCTGGTGAATGTGCCCGTTCAGCACCGTCACGGAACCGAATTTCTTCAGGTACGCCAGCGCCTGCGCGCTGTCCTCCGTGCCCCAGCCCCACTCCGGGTACACCGTCCACAGGGGTATGTGCGCGAACACCACGATCGGCGTGCTATGTTTCAGATGCTTGACGTCTTTCTCCATCCATTCGAGTTGCTCGCCGCCCAGCGAGCCGAGTCCACCAGACTTCAGGTTCAGCACGTTCACCAGCCCGATAAAGTGCACGCCGTTCTTGTCAAAGCTGTACCATCCTGCCCCCTTGGCGTTTTTCCCGTACCGTTCGAGGTACGACTTTCCGTTGTCCTCAAGCACGTCGTGTTCGCCGGGCACAAAGAACACCTCTTTCGCGCTCGCGCTTTTCAAAACCTGATCGACGATGTCGAACTGTTCCGGTTTCGACAGGTGGCTGATGTCGCCCGTGTGCAGCAGGAACTCCGGCGGTTTTGGCAGCCCATTGATCTTGTCCACCGCCGCCTGCAGTGTCGCTATCACATCCGGATTGGCCGGCTTGTTGAATCCCATGTGGCTGTCGCTGATCTGAACAAAGCTGAAGTCTCCGCCTTTGCCGGCACTTCGGTCTATGGTTTTGGCGAACGCCCGCGACACCGGGATGCCACCGCTCATAGTCCAGACCAGTCCCGTACCCGCCCATGCCATGCACTTCAGAAACCCGCGACGGTCGATGCCATCGTTGTTGACATCCTGCAACTTCTGATCGATAAGGCCTTGCTTCTTGTTCACCATGTGCCCCCGTTTGCAGCGTTCTGAGTTGATAACTGGCGCGCCTCGCTTTTATTCCCTGTCACTCGAAAGGGGAGGCCAAAAACTTGCTTAAGCCGGATGGGTTTTTTCGGAAGACAACCGTGGGATCCTGGCCTCGCAGAAAGTTATTTCTGGTGTGCTAGACCGTGGCTTAGGGCTTCGTCGTGAGAACTTGGCAGCGGGTCATCCCGCGTCGGATCTCCGTGACCCGCTCCGCGCCGTTATAGCCTGGCGGTGCGTGATCACGAAGGAACTCGAAAGCGGGAAGACATTTTTGGAACCATGAGTCGGCCTCGCGGCAATACTCGATCCTTTGCTGGATTGCGCCTTTTGCTGAGGACGCCATCAACACATTGGCTTTGCCCAGCAAGAACTGGTTAGACACAACGATGAAGCCGACTCGCGACTGTGGATTCTTCGCGTCGGACATTCGTTCCGTCGCGGCCAGGGACAAACGCAGTACTTCCATTGCAGCTCTGGGGTCGCTTTTGTCCAACAGGATCTCGCCGATGTCTGCACGGACCACGGCGATGTCCTCTTGGAATTGTGCGCTAGCCGGATCGGCGGCAGCGAGCTTCTGAAAGGCCGATAAAGCCTCGCGATCCTGGGTGAGCGCAGCATCTGGATCCTTCATACTAGCCAATAGCTCTCCCATGGCATATTGGTCGTAGGCAACCATCCGGCGGAAATCTGCGTTGTTCGGATCCCCGGCGACCAGAGCCTGGGTAGTAGCGATAGCCTTTTTATATAGCGCCAGAGACTGCGGATAATCGTTGGGATCATCTTTCTGAATGTCAGCCGCACGGAAATAACTCAAGCTCAGAATGCGGCGCACTTGCACGTTCTTGGGATCCTCAGCCAACACCTGCTCAAGCATTGCCGCACCCTGACGAAGAGTTTCCAGTCCTCCGGTACGGTCACCACCTACCATAGCTTGTTTGTAGCCGTAGTCCATGCGATAGGTGGCCAGGAGCAAGCGATTTGGTTGATTGCTAGGATCCTCCTGATAGAGCGCCTCCGCGACCGCGATCTCCTTGCGCGAGTTTTCCATTGCACCTTTGGGATCACCCTTGCTCCAGAGAAGATCGCTCAGCTTGCCGTAGTTGGGAATAAGTTGCCGGCGGACTTCCTGGTCGCTTGAATCCGCTGCGGCCAGTGACTCTCGTAGGGCGAGGGCTTTTCTGTAACTGGCCTCGGCGCCATTGCTGTCGCCGAGATTTGCCTGGCGCGGCATGCCTTGGACGTCTCCGATTTTTTCGTACGCCGCTGCTAGTTCCCGTTGCAAAGAACGGTCGCCCTTTGCTTCCTGACTCAAGCGGTCCAGATACACTAGAGCCCGGCTCACCAAGAGTTTCCGTGCTGGCGTCGATCCCGGCAGGTCTTTGATCGAATCATGAACTTCAAACATTAAAGAGTTCGCCAGGTTGCGCACGTCATTGAAGCGAGCTTCAGCACGGGCACGCTCGGATCGCGCGATCAACGCTTGCTCTCGGGCGATGTGTGCCTCCCTTAGCGTGACAATGATTCCGATCACGAGGACGATGACAGTGGCCGCGCTTGCGGCGACTCCGGCCTTATGTCGAGCGACGAACTTCGATATCCGATATCCGACTGTATCCTTACGAGCGAACACGGGAAGGTTCTCGAGATGGCGCTGCAGGTCGTCAGCAAATTTCTCGACGGATGCGTAGCGCCGCTCCGGCTCCTTGCGCAGGGCCATGAGCACAATGTTGTCGAGGTCTCCACTCAATCTCTGGCTCAGCCTATCTGCCGAGCCGTCACGCACGGAACCGGCCATCGTCGAGCCACCCGGCGACTGCTCTTGCTTTGGACGTGAGCCTTCGGTTCGCCGGACTACCGTACTGGGCTTTTCCGGCTCAACTTCGCAAACTGCCCGCGCAATCTGCTGAGGGGTGTAGCCGGGCTCGGAGTACGGGTGTTGTCCAGTGAGCAATTCGTAGAGCACCACTCCCAGTGAGTAAACATCGCTGGTAGTTGTGATGGGCTCGCCTCTCACTTGCTCCGGGCTTGCGTATCCCGGGGTGAGGGCGCGAAAGATGGTCAGAGTTGGTTCCGACTGGCCGGTTGCGGAATCCGTCTCGAGAATTTTCGCAATGCCGAAGTCCAGGAGTTTCGGCGTCCCTTCCAAGGTCACAAGGATGTTGCTCGGTTTTAGGTCGCGATGGACGATGAGCCGCTGATGCGCATACTGAACGGCCGAACACACCGCCGAGAATAGCTTAAGACGCTGGACAATCGGCAAGTTGCGCGAATCGCAATAATCGGTGATGGGCTGGCCCTCGATCAGTTCCATCACAAAGTAGGGGACACCCTCTTCAGTCGTGCCGCCATCGAGCAGCCGAGCGATGTTAGGGTGATCGAGGCCGGCCAGAATCTGCCTTTCGTTCTTGAAACGGAGGACTACAAAATCGGAATTGTGGCCGGAGCGCACCAGCTTGATCGCAACTTGCTTCCGGTATTGATCGTCGGCCCGAAAGGCGCGATACACTTCTCCCATGCCGCCGGCGCCGATTTGCTCCACGATCTCGTACGCCCCCAGCCTTCGACCGATCATCGGATCGCGATGGTTGGGATCGAGATCGTCCAGCGTAGGCTGATCGGAAACGGCTTGCAGCGGGAGTACGTTCAGAAAATCTGTGCCCGCTTTGTCGTGAGCTGCAATGAGGGATTCCAGTTCCCGGCGTAACTCTGGATCGTCACCAGATACTTTGTCGAGATAGACAGCGCGCTGCGCTGGCTCCAGTTCCAGAACCGCGTCCAGTTTCTCCTTGACCTCGTTCCAACGCTCCGGAATCATCGCTCCCTGCGTTTCCGCCGATGACTTACTTACCCAGTCTTGCTGCTAAGCTCGCGATGAAGCCATGCCCTTGCGGTCGCCCAGTCCCGCTTTACGGTTGCCTGGGAGATGCCCATAACCTCCGCGGTTTCCTCGATCGAAAGGCCGCCGAAAAATCTCAGCTCAACCACGCGAGCCTGCTGCGGGTCGATCTGCCCGAGTTCGTTGAGTGCTTCATCGAGCGCCAACAGATCAAAATTGCCTTTTCCCGGAACTAATGCCGCGGCTTCATTCAAGGTTAACTTATCGATCCCATCTCCGCGCTTAGCGGCACGGTGCTGTCGGGCGTGGTCCACGAGAATCTGGCGCATCAGATGTGAGGACACCGCAAAAAAATGGGCTCGGCTGTTAATCGCGAGATCCTGGCGTACCAGCCTCATGTAGGCCTCATTGACCAGCGCCGTGCTTTGCAGTGTGTGTGCGGAGCGTTCGCGGTTCAAATGATTGTGCGCGAGGCGGCGAAGCTCGTCATACACCAGCGGGATTAGAGCGTTAAGGGCTTCGCCATTCCCTTGCCGCCAATCGACGAGAAGTTGTGTCACTTTGGAGCCAGCGGGCACCACGGTTTTCCCCCTACTCCGCGGCCAAAAGCCATGGGGCGATGAAAGATACCCCGGTCTTGGGCGAAAGTCAATCGGCTAATAACGCTACGTTTAGAGCAGTTTACCCGGTTCTGGCCCGTCAGGCGCGACTTTTCAGCTTTGCCGAGTTTCCCGACGCTTGCGCTTCAAAGGATTAGAACGCGACTGATGGCCCGCATCCACGCGGCAACGTTCTCGGCAGTTTAGCGTATTGTCGGCGATTGCAATCGCAAGTGCTGATCCAACAGAAATTTACAGTTGTTTGACGATTCTTTACGTCCAACGTGCGGTTGACTGTGTTGGAATATGGATGGCGAACTCTCGCCACAATCGAAACGGCGAAGTTAGCTTTCTCTCGTTCGTCATCCGCATATGTGTCGGTTCTCGGGCCAATGATTCGCGCGCCCACCAACAAAGAATGCGGCTCGAAGCTGGATCAGCCGCAGCGACCTAATACAGGACGGGAGGATCGAGGCGTAAACTATGAGGCACAGAGAATGAGATCGAGACGAACCGCGTTAGCGCTCACGAGTTCGGTGGCGCTCGGCTTGGCCTGCTTGGGTTTCGTGCCGCTGGGCTGGGTTGCTTCGGCCCAAGCCCAGGAGAGCCAGCAGCCCGCGTCCGCTAGCCCGACGGCGAAACCTGTGGGAACAGTGAAGGCTATTTCCGGAAATATTATCACTCTCACGACGGATGCGGCATCGACCGTCAACATCCTCATTGAGGACTCGACTCGCCTGCTTCGGATTGCTCCCGGAACGAAAGATCTGAAGGACGCGACACCGATTCAGTTGCAGGACGTGCAGGTGGGTGACAGGCTCCTGGCGCGAGGCAAGGCTGCGGATGACGGCAAGTCCGTCGAGGCTTCCTCTGTCATCCTGATGAAAGAGTCCGACGTGACGGCGAAGCAGGAGCATGATCGCGAGGATTGGCAGAAGCGCGGGGTGGGCGGATTGGTGAGCAAGGTCGACGTGGGCAACGGAATCATTACCCTTTCGGCCCCAGTTGTGGGCGACACGAAGCCGGTTACGATTCACATTTCGAAGAAGACAATGATTCGTCGATATTCCCCCGACTCGGTGAAATTCGACGACGCAAAGCCGGGCCCACTCGATCAAATCAATGCTGGCGACCAACTGCGCGCGCGTGGACTGCGTAGCTCCGACGGCACCGAACTGGCGGCGGACGAGGTGGTTTCCGGAACGTTCCGGAACATTGCGGGCTTAGTCACGTCAACGGATGCGGGCAACAACACCATGACCGTGATGGATCTGGCAACCAAGAAGCCAGTGATTGTGATGATTACCGCAGACTCGCAACTGCGAAAACTGCCTCCTACGGTTGCTCAGCGGATTGCACTGCGATTGCGAGGCGGATCTCCGGACGGCACGGCCGGTACATCGGCGCCCGGTGCGGGTCCGCCAGCGAGGGCAGGCCAGACCATGTCAAGCGGCAATGCTGGAGGATCGCGTTCAGGTGGGCCACCCGATTTCCAGCAAATGTTGAAACGAATGCCCGCCGTCCCGCTCGCCGACTTGCAGAAGGGCGACGCGGTTATGATCGTGACGACACAGGGCACAGCCGATACCCAGCCCACCGCGATCACATTGCTAAGCGGCGTGGAACCCATCCTGTCGGCCTCACCCGATAGCAATCGGGCGGCAATGCTTCTTTCTCCCTGGAATCTCGGAGGCGGCGCCGATGCTGCAGCAGGTGCAACCCAGTAGGATAAGTTTGCTTCAGGAGAATTGATGAAGTTTGGCCGGTCCCAAAGTCTTGCATGCGTTTTGGCTTCGCTTTTCGTTTTTCTGCTGACCCGTTCTTTGCCTGCGCAAACTTCGTCGGGCACGCTTCGTGGCCGAGTCACAGATCCTACTGGCGCAGTCATCCCGCAGGCAACCGTTACCGCGACCGGAACTAAGGGACAAAAGTCGACTGCTGCTACCGATAACGAGGGAACTTACGAACTCAAGGGACTGTTTCCGGGAACCTACACGATCAGTGCTGCGGCGAAGGGTTTCGCAGTATCGACAAAGCAGAACGTCGCGATCTCTGCAGATCAGGTACAGCAGTTCGACATCGCGCTCGAGATCCAGGTGCGACCAGAAAAGGTCGAGGTCCAGGAAGAAAGCGCAACCGTGGGCGTGAGCCCGTCAGAGAATGCCAGCTCCATCGTAATTAAGGGCAAAGACCTTGAAGCTCTTTCCGACGATCCCGACGAGTTGCAGCAGGAACTCGAGGCGCTCGCTGGACCTTCCGCGGGACCGAACGGCGGGCAGATCTACATTGATGGATTTACCGCGGGGCAACTTCCGCCCAAGTCCTCGATCCGCGAGATCCGCATCAATCAGAATCCGTTCTCCGCGGAATACGACAAACTAGGCTATGGCCGGATTGAAATCTTTACCAAGCCGGGCACGGACCAGTTTCACGGCCAATTCATGGTGGATGGCAACTCCTCTGCTTTCGATGCGCTGAGCCCGTTCGCACCCAACCAGCCGTCTTTCCATTCCGAACTCTTTAACGGGAGCGTCAGTGGTCCCCTGGGTAAGAAAGCTTCGTTCTTCTTCACTGCCCAGCGCCGACAGGTCAACGACTCCAATATTGTGACCGCCATCGTGCCTACTACTACTGACCCCAACCCAACTAACGTCAACTTCACACAAGCGGTTCCTGATCCGCAGACTCGAACCAATCTCGGTCCTCGACTGGATTTTCAGCTCACCCCGAGCAACACCTTGACTGTCCGCTACCAGTTCTTCCGCGACACCGGAGACAATGATGGAATCGGACAGTTTTCTCTTCCTTCCCAGGCTTACAACACGACCTCCACGGAACACACTGTGCAGATCAGTGACACCCAGATCGTGAGCACGAATGTTGTCAACGAAACCCGTTTCCAATATCTGCATGACAGCAGCAATCAGATAGTGCAGAATTTCCAGCCCACCATATCGGTGCTCGGGGCGTTCACGGGCGGAGGGAATCAGATCGGAAATGGCTCTGACGTCCAGAACCATTACGAGCTGCAAAACTACACCTCTATCGTTCGCGGCAACCATTTAATAAAATTCGGTGGACGGCTGCGTGCGATAAAGGATTCCAACGAGGCGGCCTCGAATTTCAATGGCGCATTCACTTTCTCATCTGTGTCAGCATATGAGACCAATGTGCAACCTGGAAATTCATGTTTGTCGCTGTTGATCGCAGCGTTGCCGAGTGTGCCCACACCCAGCGCATTGGCGACGTGTGGCGCCAGCCAGTTCTCGATTACTACCGGACAACCGCTGTCAGCGGTCACTTTGGTCGATGCCGGCCTCTATGGACAAGATGATTGGCGGATCCGCCCCAACATGACGCTCAGTTATGGCCTGCGCTTTGAAACCCAGAATGACATTCATGATCATGGCGGTTTCGCTCCGCGAATGAGTTTTGCCTGGGGCCTCGGTGGCGGCGGGAAGAAAGCAGCGCCCAAGACCGTATTGCGAGCTGGATTCGGAATTTTCTACGACCGCTTCCCTTACGGCCTTGTGCTCCAGTCAGAGCGACTGAACGGCTTTACTCAGCAGCAGACGATCATTCAGGCAGACACGAACTCCATCGGCCAGATCTCTCCCACCCGTTATCAAATTGCTTCTAGTTTGCGAGCGCCCTCGACCATGCAATCGGCGGTCGGCGTCGAGCGGCAAGTTGCAAAGAGCACCACCGTGGCCGTCACTTACATAAATTCTTACGGAGAGCACCAGCTTTTCCTTCGCAACGCCAACGCCCCGCTGCCCGGGACATATCCTCCCGGAATACGGCCCTTCGGAGGCGACGACAACATTTATCAATACGACTCTGAAGGAATATTCCGGCAAAACCAACTGATTGCTAATTTCAGAACCAACCTTGGAACGAAGCTTTCCCTCTTTGGTTTTTACATGCTGAACTATGCCAACAGCGATTTGGGAGCCGGGTCAGGTGGGGGTGGCGGCTTTGGTTCTTCCGGTGGTTCGACGCTGAGCGCTAACTTTCTATCGAATTCGTACGACCCCATGGCAGATTATGGGCGGTCGTCATTCGATGTGCATCACCGCGGGGTCGTGGGCGGCACGGTTTCCATGCCCTACGCGTTTCGTCTGAACCCCTTTATCATTGTAAGCTCGGGCCAGCCCTATAACGTCACGGTGGGTCAGGATTTGAACGGCGATTCTATTTTCAACGATCGGCCCGCGCTGGCCTCGACCGCAACCTGCAGCGTGACGCAGTTCAGTTCGAATACAGCCTGTACCCCGTTGGGTACTTTCAACCTGGCTCCCGCGCCAGGACAGAAGCCTATTCCAATCAATATTGGTACTGGACCCACGCTGTTCACCATGAATTTGCGCCTCAGCAAGACCTTTGGGTTTGGGAGAGAAGTAGGCGCAAGCGCAGGGCAGGGTCCTCGCGGCGGACAAGGTGGGGGTGGCGGGGGCGGGGGCCGAGGAGGCCCTCCCGGAGGTGGTTTGGGCGGTCGCGGATTGGGCGGAGGTGGTGGGCCTGGCGGTCCCTTCAGCATGGGAGCGGCAACCAACCGGCGCTACAATTTAACCTTCAGCGTCTCCGCGCGAAATGTTCTTAATCGGGTGAACCTGGCGCCACCGATCGGCAATCTCAACTCACCGCTATTCGGCGAATCGAACGACCTTGCCCGCGGGCCGTACTCGTTCGGTTCAGCTACCCGGAGGATTGATCTGCAGGTCATGTTCTCGTTCTAGCGAGTTGCTCTTTCGCGAAGATATTGTTAAAACTTTCAGTGGAGAGACCGTGAGAAAATTGCGAGCTTTTTGGTTGCTGGTATTGGGTATCCTCGTCTGGGCGCTGGTTTTCGCGGGTTGCTCTGGGAGCAACTCCCTCACTGTTACACTGTCACCCGCTTCGGGACAAACGCTCAATCCCGGGGCAACGGTGACCATCACTGCCACGCTTACCAATGACAAAAACAATCAAGGGGTGACTTGGACTCTTTCGGGTCTCGGCCAGTTGAGCGGTAACACGACAACCTCCGTAGTGTATACAGCCCCAAGCACCGTGTCAGCGAATACGACCGCAACCATCACGGCAACCTCGGTGGCTAACACCAGCGTAACCGCGACCGAATCGATTACGTTGAACGCGGTACTGACCATTACCACGACCTCGCTGCCAGCGGGAACTCTGGGCATTTCCTACGACACATTTGTCAACGCCGCGGGCGCAACTGGGACGTTCACTTGGTCGATTACATCAGGCGGTCTCCCGGCGGGCTTAACTTTTTTGACCACAAGCACCAGCAGCTCCGCCGAGATCACGGGCACGCCCACGGTGCTGGAGACTTCCAAGTTCACCGTGCAAGTTACGGATACCGCAGGCGCGAGCGTAACCCAGGCGCTGAGCATCACCATCAGTCCGCCGCCGCCGCTGTCGGTGGCGACCGGATCGCTGCCCGATGGCACAGTAAACGTGGCCTACCCCAGCGAGACCTTACAAGCAAGCAGTGGAGTCCCGCCCTACGCCTGGAGCCTTACCGGCGGCAGCCTGCCGTTTGGGCTTTCTCTCGCCACGAACGGCACGATTTCCGGAACGCCTGTTGCCACCGGAACCTACAGCTTCACGGTCAAGGTGGTCGACTCGTCGGCGCCGCAACAGAGCGCCACAGCGAATCTGAGCATTACCATCGACCCCGGAATTACCGACAACGCGAAACTGAATGGCAACTACGCGTTCGCGGTTCGCGGTTTTGACCAGGATGGACTCTTCGTGTCTGCGGGCAGCTTTGTGGCGGACGGCAAGGGGAATATTTCCAGCGGCATTATGGACATCAACGATACTGTGATGCCCGCTAATGAAGCCTTCAGCGGCACATATTCCATCGGCCAAAACGGCCTGGGATACATGACCTTTAACCTTACTTCAGGAGGCAGCCGCGCGTTCGCGCTGTCCATGATGGCGGGCGGAAGTGCCAACATCATTGAGTTCGACGACAGCACGGGCGGATTTGCCAACAATTCAGCCCGTAACTCTGGCGTGCTCTTGAAACAAGACACCTCTGCATTTTCGACGTCTGCGATTTCCGGTAGCTACGCATTCGGCTTTCTTGGAATCGACTCAGGTAAGAATCGTTTCGGCATGGCCGGCGAATTTCAGGCAGATGGACTCGGGCACCTCTGCTCAATGCAGCAAGCTAACTGCCTGCTGGATTCCGACAGCATCGCGGGTGCGTCGGGAAGCATCGCCATTACCGGCGGTGCTTATTCGGTTGCACCTAGCGGTCGAGGAACGACAACCATCACTACGGCTCAGGGAACAGGCACTTACGCCTTCTATGTTGTCGATTCAACTGAACTACTCGTCATCGGAATCGATCCGTTCGCGCCTGGGGGGAATCCTCTGGTTAGCGGTACCATCCTTCAACAAACGAGTGGCAGCGACTTCACCGCTGCCAGTGTTTTCGAAGTGACCGCGCTGAACGCATCCACGGCGGAGAGCCAGGTTGGACAGTTTCAGGCCGTCTCGGGGGCCTTCAACCTGGCGTCGGACGAAAATGTGGGCGGCACGGTGACACAGCCAAGCGGATCGGGCACCTACAACATTACCAACGGACGCGTGACCTTCCCGACTGGATCGGGCTTTCAGAATTCGCTACCCGTCCTTTACATGGTGAACAACAACGCGGCATTCATCATCGGCACGGACTCTGCAGTCAGTTTCGGATTCATGACACCACAGCAGCCAGGGGTTTCGCTCTCGGGGACATACGCGGGCGGTTCGCTTGCTCCTGTCGACCCGGCGGTCAGCAACCTAGTGAGCATCGCGATTGCCGGTTCCTCCACCCTCAACGTCACCGCCGACGTCAGCAATGGGAACGGACTGAGCCAGAATCAAGTGTCCGAGGCCACCACTCCGCCGGATACCCATGGCAGGGTTGTGGTGACGGAGAATACAAACACAACGCAAATTCTGTACTTGGTCTCAGCCACAGAGTTTTTCGCGCTGTCGGCGGTGCCGGCGGATCCGAACGTGAGAGTGGACATTTTCCAGCAATAGCTTTTTTATGCACTCGCTGGTCAGGAACATGGCGTCACTGTGTTGCAATGAGCTGCTGGAGTTTAGTCCGGTAGCCGCGGCTGCATGAGAGTTGTTTGCCGTCTCGCAGAACAACCATGTACTCACCCCGGTTGCAGGGTTGCAGTTCCTTAATTTTCCGCACATTCACAATGATGGAGCGATGGATGCGAACGAACTGCCCCGGATCGAGCCGTGCGGAAAAGTGGCCAATTCCTTCACGGAGCAAGTAAGACCCGCTGCTTGTCTTTAATTCGACGTAGTTCCCGGCCGCTTCTACCCAATCAATCTCATCCATTTCGACGAACACCACGCGACCCCCGGTCTTGATGACCAATCGCCGGTCAGTCGGTGATCCGGTCCTCGCCTCGGCCAGCAAGTCAAGAATACGATGGGTTAAATGACGGTCGTGCATTTTCACGAGCTCGCTGCGGGCTCGCTCCATGGCGGCGTGAAGGCGTGTCTGATCAAATGGCTTCAGCAGATAATCAAGGGCGCGTGCTTCGAACGCCCGAATAGCATACTGATCGTTGGTGCTGGTGAAGATTACGATCGGCATGTCTTGCCGAGAAATGCAATTCAGAACTAGAAAGCCATCTGTATCTTGCATTTCGATGTCGAGCAATAGTAAGTCAGGTCTGTGCGCCTTCACTGCGGCAACGGTCTGGATCGCATCACCGCATTCGGCAACGATCTCAACTCCAATTTCCTCAGCCAGCAAGAGGTGCAACTGGTTGCGCACCGACGGATCATCATCAGCGATGACGGCGCGGATTTCAGGAATCATCATGCGAATTTCACGCAGACGGCTTTCGATTTGCGGAGACCACCCCATACAAGCTATTGACGCTTTCCAGTACGAAATGGTTGGTCACGAAGTTCTCTGCATTAGTATCTTTCGGAGCACAGTTCGCACCTACTTCGCGCGGTGACGAAGCACAACAGGAAGTGTCAAGTCAGCGACCAACAGATTTGAGGAAAAACAACACACACACCGTGAGATGACATGTTGCGGTATGTTCTCGTCTGCTAGTTGACCCGTGATCGGAGACGCTCAAACTGGGTACTGATTTCTGTATAATCCGCCTCCACCATTTATGGATTCGCATAGACCGGCAGTTGCTGCGGGCAATTCGCCAGCTTCCCGAATGCGAAACACTGGGTCATTCATCCGTGCGTGATTCAGTTTCGTCCCGCAAGAAGGACAATTCATCCCTCCCGTGGTTGATCACTGCGTTCTGGTGCACGGCATGCATCGAGCAATGCCAAGTGTCGTGCTAGACACCGCAGAGTTCTGTTGTCGAGAACTATCAATCGTGGAGGAGATGTCATGAGGTTTGCAAAGATGAGAACATCACTGGCGTTAGCTCTGTTTCTGCTATCGCTCTTGGGGCTGTATGGCTTCGCACAATCTGTAACGACAGGTGACCTGACTGGTACGGTGACCGATTCGAGCGGCGCCGTAATCCCGCAGGCTACCGTCACCTTAAGAAGCACTTCAGAAGGAACCAGCCAAACGACGGCGACGAATCAAAGCGGCAACTACCACTTCTCCCTGTTGAAACCAGGAAACTACGTGGTATCTGCCTCAGCTTCCAACATGGCGGAGACTAGGCGTTCGGTAGAGGTCCAAATTGGACAGATCAGCACTGTCATGTTGAGTCTTGGCGCCCGTGGGCAGAACCAGACCATTGAGGTAACGGCCGAGGCGCCACTGCTACAGACTGAAAACCCCAATCTCACTACAACGGTTGACGAGAAACAAATCGCGCTGCAGCCGAATCCAGGAAATGACACAACCTTCTTCGCCCAGACCACCCCGGGCGTAGCCATGAACGTTGGGAGCGCGTTCGGCGGTTTCGGGAACTTCACCGCATTTGGCTTGCCCGCGACTTCGAATCTGTTCACCATCGACGGTAACGACAACAATGATCCCTACTTGCAGCTCAACAACAGCGGGTCAAGCAACCTGACCCTGGGGTCCAATGAAATTCAGGAAGTCGCGGTTGTAAGCAACGGCTACACGGCGCAATATGGTCGTCAAGCGGGCGTGCAGATGGACTCCACGACTAAGTCGGGTGGCAATCAATTTCACGGGAATGCCAACTACTACTACAACGGAGACGTGCTGAACGCGAACGACTATTTCAACAAGTTCGTAGGACCTGGCAGTCCAGTGACACCGCGGCCTTTCGCGGTGAACAATCAGTGGTCAACCTCTTTTGGTGGACCGATCATTAAAAACAAGACATTCTTCTTTGTTGACTATGAAGGCTTGCGTTACGTCCTACCGTCGACCCAAAATATTTTTCTGCCCAGCTCGCAGTTCGAGACGGCGGTCATTGGCAATCTGAATTCAGGTGTGCTCAATGCCAACCAAAGCGCGGAGGTACCCTTCTACAACAAGGTTTTCGGCTTGTATAACAGCACCCCGACGTATGCGCACTTCACTCCCGCGGGACTGAATGCGGATCCTTCGGGAGATCAAGGTTGCGGTGACCTGAATGGAAAGACGCTGAACGGAACGTTGTTTGGCCAAGGCGCTGCCCCGTGCGCGCTGTTTTACCACGCGAGTGGCACGAACCTTAATAAAGAGTGGTTGTTGGCCGGACGAATCGATCACAGCATTAGCAACAGTGATAAGATTTTCGGCAGAATCCACATCGACCGTGGAAGGCAGCCCACCACGACCGACATCGTCAACCAGCAACTGTTTGGTGTAAGCAGCGTTCAGCCCACGGATGACGGTCAGTTGAATGAAACGCACGTGTTCAGCCCCAACGTAGTCAACAGCCTGGTGGCTTCGGGGATGTGGTACAGCGCTATCTTCGAGCCCAACAGCGCAGCCCCAGTTCGACTCGCTGCAATGCCTTACGACACGGTAGCGTTCGCGGGAAATGCTTTGTTTTCCGACCTGGGGGGAACGCAGGCGAACAGCTCCGTGACCGCGAATTTTCCCCAAGGGCGCAACGTCACGCAGTATCAAGTCCTGGATGACCTTTCCATCAATCACGGCAACCACACGGTTAAGCTGGGAATGAATTTCCGGCGCAACGATGTAAGCGATTACGGGAATGAAAATTTTGCCGGCGGCCAGGTCACGTTCAAAAGCGTAACCGACTTCGCCAATGGAGTTCTAAACGGATCCGGTGGCGACCAGTATCTTCAGCAGTTTACAAATTTTCCGGAGAATCCGATCGCGATCTATAGCGTGGGTATCTATGCGCAGGACGAATGGAAGATCAGCAGCAACCTCAAACTGACCCTGGCAGTGCGCGCCGACCGCAACTCCAACGCGGTATGCCAGACCAACTGCTTCTCCCGTCTGGCGGTTCCGTTCGACCAACTGAACCACGATGTCAACGTTCCGTATGACCAGGTAATACAGACCGACCAGCACCGAGCCTTCACCGGCTTGCAGTCGGTCGCAGTGCAACCACGGATCGGCGTATCCTGGAGCCCATTCGGACGCAACACGGTGATACGGGCGGGAGCCGGATTGTTCTCTGACCTATATCAGGGCGTGCTGATTTCCCAGGTCGAGCTCAACGCGCCGACTTTGAATGCATTTACCTTGTCGGGCGGCGCGCTCAACAGTACTCCTGTAGCGCCGGGAGTAACCTTCGGCACGACTCCGGATGTCCAAACCTCGGCTGCAAATTCCAATGCCGCTTTCAACGCGGGATTCGCTTCCGGGGCTACTCTAGCCACTCTCTCAAGCGTTCCCGGCTTTGCTCCGCCTAACTATTACTCGACTGACAAGGTCAAAAATCCCACTTATGTGAAGTGGAACCTTGAGGTCCAGCAAGCGTTGGGTTCGAAGACGTCCTTGGATGTGAACTACGTGGGCACCCATGGATACGACGAGCTCATCGTCAATGGCTCCGCCAACGCGGTCAATGCCGGGTCGAGCCTGCCTTTACCCGCTACGGCTCCCGACCCCCGCTTCAGCCAGATCTCGCTTCTGTCCCCGCATGGAGTCTCCAACTACGCAGGTCTAACTACCTCGCTCACACGCAGAGCGGGATACGGCTTCAGCGGCCAACTCAACTACACCTGGAGCCACGCCTTGGATGAATTAACCGGGTTGCCGAACACACCCTATAATTTCCTCCAGCCAACCTTCCAATTGAACCCGTTCAACCTGCGGCAGAACTACGGCAACTCGGATGCCGACATACGACACAATCTGACTGCTACTTACGTCTGGGAACTGCCCTATAAGTTCCAGAACCGGTGGCTGCAAGAGACGGCGGGCGGATGGTCTATTTCGGGCACGTTCTTTGCCCGCTCTGGACAACCCTACTCCGTCTACGACACCAATGTCGCGGCAGGCAACATTCCGAATCTATTCGGTGTCTTTGCAACGCTATTGCCGGGGCAGAACTTCCCGAGTTGCGGCACTCCTGGGACTAACGCCCTCGATCCGCACGCCTGCCTCACTTCTTCAATGTTCGTCCCTACGGGCGCCGAAACCGGACTCGGATCTCCCAATCGCAACTACTTCCGTGGACCAAGCTACTTTGATACGGATACCTCGCTCGCGAAAAATTTCAGCATAGGTGAGCGAATGCGGTTCAGTCTGGGGGCGAATTTCTATAACATTCTGAACCATCCCCACTTCGCGCTCCCGCAAAACAACTTGGCGGCGGGGAACTTTGGACAATTCTTCGCCACCGCGCCTCAGCCTACCAGCATCTACGGAGCTTTTCAGACCGCAGGTGTGACCGGACGGCTGACGCAAATCGTTGGGAAAATAACATTCTGACCGGTAACTGCCTTCAAGGTAGGAGGGCGATCTCTTTAGAAGATCGCCCTCCAGTTGTGTAACGACATCCCTGAAGAGCTTTCGTCTAACAAGGTCCGGACACACTTCGGGAGGGCTTTCACGCCGAGCGCGGAACCATTCCTCCCGTGGTGCACGTACTAACGTTACGTTACCAGAGCCTCTGGATCACAAAGAAAGACCGCGCACCTACTGCATAATGACTGCGGAGGTGCTTTTCGGTGGGTTTACGGCTCGACTATGTGTCCTGTGTGCTTACGATTTTTTCGACAATTCTGGTCGGACGAAGGCGTTGGGAAGGATGGATTCTGGCCGGCGTAAATAGCGTAATCATCTGCTTCATCGGACTGAAAACATCGCAGTGGGGTTTCATCCCGGCAAACTTGTTCTGTATCGTGCTCTATGCCGTCAATCTCAGAGCCTGGCGCAAAGCTGAGACTTCCTGACTGCGACTATCGGAGAGACTCTTCGATCTCGGAGAGCCAATCCGGCCGCTTCAACACTTCACGTGGTTTGGGACCATCTGCAGCACCCACAATGCCGTCCCGCTCCATCAGATCGATGAGATGCGCAGCACGTCCATAGCCGATGCGCAGGCGTCGCTGCAGCAGGGACGTAGAAGCCTTGCCGAATTCAACCACTAATTTCACAGCGTCTTCGTAGAGTGGATCGTTTGCCGCTTGTTCGTCTCCCTCGCCATCGGCTCCCGATCCACCGTCTTCGCGCTCTTCTTTCGGCGCCTGCAGGAACTGCTCCTGGTATTCCGCGGTGCCCTGGGCCCGCCAGAACTCGACCACCGCCGCGATCTCCTTTTCTGTGACGTAAGGAGCGTGCAGACGGTGAACCCGCGCAGACCCGGATGGCAGGTAAAGCATGTCGCCTCGTCCCAGCAGAGCTTCCGCGCCGTTGGCATCGAGAATAGTGCGGGAGTCGACCTTGGTGGCCACGCGGAACGACATACGCGCTGGGAAATTTGCCTTGATCAGACCCGTGATTACGTCTACCGAAGGCCGCTGCGTTGCGAGGACCAGATGGATACCTACGGCGCGTGCCATCTGCGCGAGCCGTGTGATGGACTCTTCCACGTTGCTGGAGTCAAGCATCATCAGGTCGGCTAATTCATCGATGATGATGACGATGTAGGGCAGAGGTCGTTCCTCTGCATTCTCGCCAAACAGACTGGGTGTTTCGCTTTCATCAAAAAGCTTGTTGTACTGGTCGATGTTGCGTACGCCTTTCTCGGCCAGCAGCTTCAGCCGCCGCTCCATCTCGCGCACGGCATTGCGCAGCGCATTGGCCGCTAACTTGGGTTCAGTAATGATCGGCGTGTACAGGTGCGGAACGCCTTCGTAATTGCCCAGTTCCAGCCGCTTGGGATCGACCAAAATCAGGCGCACCTGATCGGGCGTCGCCTTATACAGGATCGACATAATCATCGCGTTGATTGCGACGCTCTTGCCGGCGCCAGTCGAGCCGGCAATGAGCAGGTGCGGCATCCCGTTCAAGTCCGCGGTAACAATGCGGCCATTGATGTCTTTGCCCAGCGCCAGCGTGAGCTTCGATTTTGATCCGATGAACTCCGTGGATTCGATGTTCTCCCTTAGCCAGATAATCTCGCGTTCGCGGTTTGGCACCTGGATACCCACGGTGGACTTGCCCGCCATGCGTTCGATCAGGATGCTCTCGGCTTTCAGCGCCAGGCACAGATCGTCCGTCAGGTTGGTAATGCGGCTGTACTTGATGCCTGCCTCGGGCTTGAATTCGAAAGTCGTGACCACGGGGCCAGGATTGATCTGGGTTATTTGCCCATGCACCTCGAACTCAGCATATTTTCCCGTGAGCACTTGGGCGAGCAGCTTCAACTCGTCGGCATTGACAGCTTGCTGCTCATCCGGCCGATGCAGCAGGGAACTGGGAGGCAGCTTGAAACCGCCGGCGATGCGGGGCAAGGTAGTCTTTGGTTTCTGCGCGCTGTCGGCCCGCTCCGTGACTTCTGGAGAAATTGCCTGCGGCGTGGGCCGTGATTCGACCGCTGACTGAGCCTCATCTCCGTGCTCTTCCGCGAATATCCGGTCAATGCCGGTTCGAATGGGCTCCGGAGTGCGCACCGGAGACTGCAGCGGCGCAGTCGCTAGCCGAGCCGGAACCATCTGTGTCGTGATGACCGGCTTGGGAGCGGCGCGGCGTTTCTCCAGTTCTTTTTGCATGCGCTTCTTGGCCCGCGCCTCCTGCCAATCTCTCCAGCGATCCCACAGGGCAATCGCGAAAGCGAAACGCGTGGGCGCCCAGACCTGCAGCGCAGCGAAAGAGAACGCAGTTGAGAGATAAAGGGCTACGGCCAGAACGCTGGCGCAAACAATATAGGCTCCCGCCAGGTTGAAGTAATGGATGAGAAAATCACCGATCATCCTGCCAAAAAGACCTTCGATCGGAATCGCATTCATCCAGCGCAAGTGGCCGGGCAGAAGAGCCAATAGAGCGGGGACAAACATTATCATCCAGAGCCCGCCTATAACCTTCGCGATCGGCGATCCGACCTTGCGCGAACGAAACCAGCGAACGCCAAGCGTTGCGGAGAAGACGGGAAGCAGGAATGCTCCAATCCCGAAACCCTGCAGTGACAGATCGGAAATAACGGCGCCGACAACGCCGATCCAGTTGCGCGCCGCTCGCGAACCGGTCAGCACCGAGGCGCTGTTCAATGACGGGTCCAGCGGTGAATACGAAGCTAGTGCGAGAAAGAGGAGGAGGGCGGAGATGCACAAAAGAAAGCCGACCAATTCATTAAGCCGGCGGTTGTTGGTCGGGGCAAAGATCTGTGAGAGATACTTCATAGGCGTATTTAGTCCTGCGCAGGAATGACACTCCTGCCAGCGGTGCCAGATCTATGCCAGAGCCCCACAATTATGACAAGAATGAGAGAACCCTACAACTCAGGATTCTCGGCAGTATCCAGAATGACAAACACTACCTATGCCACCAACTGGGGGGCAAACGCCAGTACCAGTGGCAAACGCCAGATCTCCTGGGTTGGGATGGTGCCGCTTACTGCAGGTGCCACATCAACGCTAGACCGATCACCATCACGCCGACTACGATGCGATAAACAATGAAGACTTTCAGGCTGTTGGACTGAAGATATCGAATCAGCCAGGCAATCGTGGCATATCCAACAATCGCCGAAACCAGCACTCCCACGAGAAACGGCATGTGCATGCCCGCGGGCAAACCTTCTTTCTTAAGTTCGTGAGCCTTAAGCAACGCGGCGCCAGCGATGATTGGGGTGGAAAGCAGGAAGCTGAATCGTACTGCGGCTTCCCGCGTCATGTTCCGGAACAAGCCCGCCGTGATCGTCGAACCTGATCGCGACACGCCTGGGATCAGCGCGGTAGCCTGGGCACAGCCCACAATGAGTGCATCGGCAAAGCTGATGCGGGTGAGCGGCTTCGTACGCTGGCTGACTTTCTCTCCCCACCACATCAATAGCGCCACCACAATCAGGGCCGTAGCAATCAAATAGATGTGTTCACGGAAGTAGTCTTCAGCCGAGTGTTCCAGCAATTTGCCCGCGATGGCACCAGGAATGGTCGCGATTACGAAGAACCAAAGCAGTAAACGCTCTTCTCGCTGCTCCTCCGCTGTAAGGTTCTGGTCGAAGCCGCCCGCCTCGGAGAAGCGCACCACCTTGCCGCCCAGCGCCGCCCGGATAATCTGAAACCAGGTTCGCCGAAAATAGACGAGGATTGAGAGCAGCGTGCCAAAGTGCAGCGCGACATCAAAGGTGAGCTCCTGTGCTGCCGAAAGCTCGTTCCACCCGAGCAATCGGCGCACGATGATGAGGTGTCCAGAACTGGAAACCGGAATAAATTCCGCGAGCCCCTGGACAATGGCTAGAACCACGGCTTGGTAAATTGGCAAATTAGTTTACCCCGTTCCCATAGGTTGGAATTTTCTGCTCGATCATGAACAATAGCCGTTGAGCGCGCGCTCCCCAGTCGCTCTGCGGAGCTTGCGTTACTGCTTTCTGTGCCAAGCCGATGGCTTTGCCTCTGGATTCATCGGCCTTTTTCGACTGGTCTTCAGTTTTATAAATCTCAATCAGGGACGACCGTCGCCATGCCGCATCGTACAACGCTTCCGCCAGGGCCGGTGATTGCGGATGCTCGTTGGCATACTTCTCGTAGATCTCGGCCTCCTTCTCGGGGCACTTGGAAGAGGCTTGCCAGTCGCCGCACAGTTTATTGTCGATCAGATGAAAGGCCGCGAGATCGGCCCACTTTGTCCCAGGGAATTTCTTCATTACTTCCTTCATGAAATCCTCGTTCATGCCCTCCCGAAGATATGCCTCCTTCTCCTTGGCCGAAGGACGCGACATCACATCCGCCTTCTCGATCTGCCAACGAATATCCGCCGAACGGTACATGGCCTCGCCCGCGAGCGGCGAGTGGGGGAAATACTCGGCCGTCCGGTAGTAGAGACGCATCGCATCCTGGGCGGCGTCGCGGCGCCCATGCCGTTGGCTCGCCTGGTCTTCGGAGTCCACCGCCTCGCCAAACACGATCTTGTCGCCGTTCGGAGTCGAAGCCTGCACAACGCCCTTATTCATCATCCAGCCGGTGATGATTTTTTCTTCCGTAAGGGCTGCTTCCACGTGTAACCAGTCGGCGCTGGTCTCGAGAATCACCACCTCGCGCCCGCGCTCGATTTCAGCAAGTTTATTCGAACTGGAGTCGGGTGAAAGATAAATGGAGGCAACCCGTATCGGCGTACCCCGCACCGTGTCCGCCCAGGCCGTACTGCAGAGCAAGATGGCGGCAATAATCGTTAATCTCGGTCGCATAGTCTTCAATTCGGAAACGTAGCCAGCTACGTTTCTACAGTATGACGCCGAACGGCCGTAAAGACGTTGCCGGAAACGTCTCACACCCGCGTGATTTCCTGTAACATCTGCGGATCAATGTTTCCCCCGCTTATGATTGCCACATTCATCGTAGTTCTTGGCAACTGGTCCGGATGAAATAAAAATCCCGCCACCGCCACGGCGCCGCTGGGTTCGGCTACGGTCTTCGGATTCGTCGCCAGCCATTGCATCGCTTGGCGAATTTCGTCTTCACTGACCGTCAAAATGTCGTCTACGTATCGCTGGATATGCTCAAAGTTGATCGTGCCTAGGCTCTGTGTCCGCAATCCGTCGGCGATGGTGCGCGAGGTTTGCTCGGCAGTAGACTGGACAATCTTTCCCGCTCGCAAGCTGGCCTGCGCGTCTGCCGCCAGTTCAGGCTCAACCCCGATGACCTTTGCGCTTGGCTTGCTTAACTTGATAGCCGTTGCCACGCCGCTAAGCATTCCTCCCCCGCCAACTGGCACCAATACGGTCTCGACTTCGGGAAGATCTTCCAAAATCTCCAGTCCCATCGTGCCCTGGCCCGCGATGATCTTCTCATCGTTGAATGGAGGCACGATAATATAACCATACCGCGCGGCTAATTCCTCCGCTCTGCTCTGGCGTTCCAGGCTGCCAGGGCCGACCAACACGATCTCAGCCCCCATGGACGCCGTCGCCTCGCGCTTAATCGCCGGCGCATTGTTCGGCATCACGATGATAGCCTTCGCTCCCAACGCCCGCGCCGCATAGGCGACGCCTTGCCCATGATTCCCGCTGGAATAAGTAATCACGCCGCGACTCCGCTCTTCCGGAGAAAGAGAAGCGATTTTGTTGTATGCCCCGCGCAGTTTGAAAGCTCCGATAGGTTGCAGGTTTTCGGGCTTGAGATAAAGTTTACGACTGTTCGAGCCGGCGGCATCTTCACCCCCCGACGATTGGATCAGCTCGGTCCGCACGGTCACACCGCGCAAACGAGCTTGGGCATCAAGAATGTCGTTTAGAGTAACGATAAGATCATCTCCGCAGTTGGCCTTATCCGCGTTGATCCGCGAAAATCCGTGGCAAGGTTCTTTCTAATTCTAGATTTCCAGTATCACCGGCATAATCAGTGGTCGCTTCTGCGTCTGTTTCGAGATGTAGCGCTTCAAGTCCGCGCGGATTTTTTCTTTGATCACGCCGTAGTCGGCTTTTTCTTCGTCGCTTGACGACTCCAGCGTCTGCATCACCAGTTGCCGCGCACCTTCCACGAAGCCGTCTTCGCCCGGGGCAAACCCGCGAGTCACGATTTCCGGCGAACTTTCGACCCGCCCCGAAAGCTTATTGATGGCGATGATGGGCAGCACGATGCCGTCTTCGCTAATGTGGCGACGATCCTTAATGATCAAGTCCTCGACCACGTCGGTGCGCGAGCCGGAATCAATACATACCCGGCCCACATTTACGCGCCCCGCCTTGCGCGCGCCCAGTTCGTCGAACTCCAGAATATCGCCGCTCTCAATCAGCATCACATTTCCGACTGAACTGCGCATCGCACCCGCCATCTCCGCGTGCAGCTTCAATTGCCGGTACTCGCCGTGAATCGGAATGAAGTACTTCGGCTTCACCAGATTGATGATGAGCTTGAGTTCTTCCTGGCTCCCGTGTCCGCTCACATGGATCGGAGGGGAAGATCCGTCTTCGTAAATGACGTGCGCCTGACGGCGGAATAGATGGTCGATCATGCGGTAGATCGCCTTCTCGTTGCCCGGAATGATTCGTGACGACAGTACGACCGTGTCGCCTTTCTCGATTTTGGCGTGCTTGTGATTGTCAACCGCCGCCCGCGAAAGCGCCGACATGGGCTCGCCCTGTGTGCCGCTGATCATCACGCAAACTTTCTCCGGAGGATAATTTTTCATCTCGCCCGGATGAATCAGCAACCCCTCGGGAATTTCAAGGTAGCCGAGATCTTCAGCAATCTCGGAGGAACTGGTCATCGAGCGCCCGATAAACGCGACCTTTCGCTCGTGCTCCCACGCCAATTCCACAGCCAGCTTGATGCGGTGGATGGAGGAAGAAAAACAGGAGATGAACAGCCGCCGCTCGGTGCGCGCGAATACCTCATCGAACTTGCGTCGTACAGCCCGCTCGCTCGGGGTGTATCCCTTGCGCTCGACGTTGGTCGAATCCTGAAACAGCGCCAGCACGCCTTCTTTGCCGTACTCCGCGAACGCATGCAGGTCAAACATCTTGTTGTCGGTAGGAGTGGGATCCACCTTGAAATCGCCAGTGTGAATCAGCACCCCGATCGGCGTGTGTATGGCCAATGAAACGCAATCCACAAGACTGTGGGTTACGTGAATGGGGTGAATGGTGAACGGCCCTACCTTGAACCGCTCTCCTGCGCGGATCTCACGTAGTTCGGCATTCTCGAGCAGTCCGTGCTCTTCGAGCTTGTCTTCCACGTATGCCAGAGTGAACTCGGTGCCCCACACTGGTACGTTGAGTTCGGAAAGAATCCACGGTAGAGCGCCGATGTGATCTTCATGACCATGGGTGAGGATGATGGCGCGCACCCGCTGCCGGTTTTCGATCAGATACGAAATGTCAGGAACAACGATGTCCACGCCCAACAGTTCGGCCTCGGGGAACATCAGGCCGGCGTCGATCACGATGATGTCATCGCCCCAGCGCATGGCCATGCAGTTCATTCCGAACTCGCCCAGACCACCGAGCGGTACGATATGCAGTTTTCCAGTTGGCATTTTAGGTGTCCATTGATCGTAGCACACGAAAGATGGGCGGACTGCGGGTTTGCAAGATGCCTGGCAACTGAGAACCATGAACTGGGGACAGGGAACTGGTTTTTCTAACGTCCTTGAGTTAACGTCAAGTCAGATGGCTGAGCAACAACCCAAATCGTGGATACGGCGCCGGATAGAAAATGGCCTGCGGCGCGGCTTCCAGCATGCCTACGAGACGGTGAAGGTGGATCCGAACAAATTTCTCCTGCAGCTTCGGGCCGCTTACGGTGTGCCGATTAATAGCTTTCAAGGCATTTACTCTGTAGACGTAGGCCTCCTTGACGACTTGGCGAACCGCGTCATCCACAGTGGAATGAAGCTCGCCGCGGCCGAAGGCGCCGGGTTTGGCCTGGGTGGGATTCTGACCATGGTCCCTGACCTCAGCATCCTGGCCGGCATTACCCTGCGAACCATTCAGAAGCTCAGCCTGATCTACGGCTTCGAATACAACACCGATGAGGAGACCGCAGAGCTATGGATTGCCGCGGCCAGCGCCGCTGGCGTGGACATCAGCCGCGAAGTGTTGGAAAAGGAAGTGGTCAATCGCTTTGTGCCTAAGGTGATTCAGCGGATTGCCGTGCAGGCCAGCAGGGAAGCGGTCGAGAAGTGGTCGGGGCGTGTCATCCCGATCGCCAGTTCGGCAATTGGCGCCGGGCTGAATTATTATTTTGTGCGTGCCTGGGGTGAACGCGCTAAGGCACACTTTCGCCTGAAGCACTTGGATCTTCGCCGCCGAAGAATTGCGGGAGAACCCGCTCTGCCCTTAGTCGTGAATCCTGCGCGGCCGTCATCTTGAGTTACCGCAGCAATTCCTCTAGCTCGATTCTCTGATCGGTCTTCTCATCGCGATATTTCACGATGACGGGCGTGTAGAGCGATAGCTTCCACTCCGCCGCCTGGCCTCTTGACACCGCTCGTGACCCAGGCACGACCACTGCGTTTTCCGGCACCTCGAGCGGCTTATCGTCCGTGGCCCGGTACACCTGCCCACGGACAATATCGTACAGCGGAGTGGAACGCGTCAGAATCGTGCCCGCACCCAGCACCGCCCGTGCCCGTATAAGCGTGCCTTCATAGACGCCGCAGTTACCACCCACAAGCACGTCGTCTTCAACGATGACGGGACACGCATTGATCGGTTCCAGGACCCCGCCAATCTGAGCCGCCGCGCTCAAATGCACACGCTTGCCGATCTGGGCGCACGAACCGACCAGCGCGTGGGAATCCACCATCGTGCCTTCGTCCACGTAGGCGCCCACGTTAATGAACATGGGTGGCATGCAGATCACGGTGGGCGCAACATAGGAACCGGTGCGCACGGACGATCCACCGGGCACGATGCGTACGCGATCCCGGACCGTGAACCGCCGCGCGGGGAAGGTGTCCTTGTCGACGAAGGAAAGACTCACGTCTTCCCCCATCTTGCTGAGTTCGCCCAGGCGAAAGCCCAACAGGATCCCCTGCTTTACCCAGATATTCACTACCCATTGCCCATCAATCTTTTCCGCGGCGCGAATCTTGCCTTGGGTCAGCTCATCGCGAAAGTCCATGAAGATTTGACGCGCATCCGGATTGCTCTCGACTTCGAGTGAGGCGAGACGCTCGATTGCGGACCTAAGGGATTCCATGCGGGAAAAGTATACGGGATTTTCAACCTGCCATCGCCAATTGCCGATTCCCACCGTGACGCTCGGGTAGAAAATCGTCAATTGGCAATCGGCAATGGGAAATTATCAAATGCACTTGCACTCGCTACGAATCAGCACCCCGGCCATGCCTTGCGAAGTTTCGCGTGCCTCCGTAAGCGTGGCGTAAGGCCCGTGCCAGCGCGCATGGTTGGCGTCATGTCCGGCGGGACGTCCCTTGCCGTGGTTGCACTGGCCGCAACTCGATCGGTGCAGAACGATCTTGTGTGGTCCAGCCAGCCAGTTTTCATAAATATAGAAACTTACGACGTCAGCAGGCGCGCTCGCCGGCTTGGCAATCACTCCCGCGTCGGTAGCGATCTTCTGCAACTTGGAGCGTGTGTCGCGGCGCATGGGCAGCAGAGGCAGCCGATAGACCTCTTCGACTCTCCCCATCATGGCCAGCACCGCCTTTACCGGCATCGGATTGGACTCGATGAAGTTAGCCTGCATCAGCGCCAAGTACTTGCGATGAATGCGCCGCGCAGTACCCCAATCATTAGTCAGCGCAGCCCGCGTCATCTCTGCCATCTCATGGGGAATTTCATTGGAAGCCACCGAAACGATGCCCACGCCACCCAGTGCAATGACCGGCAATGTGATCGCATCGTCTCCCGAAAAGACAAGAAAATGTTCCGGCACCACCGCGCAAAGCTCCGCGATCTGCGCAATGTTGCCGCTGGCTTCCTTCACACCGGCGATATTGGGGACCTCCGCCAGCCGGGTCAGGGTCGCCGGTTCAAGGTTTGCGCCGGTGCGGCCTGGGACGTTGTAGAGAATGATCGGCTTGTCCACCGCTTCAGCAATCGCGCGGAAATGCCGGTACTGGCCTTCCTGCGTCGGCTTGTTGTAATAAGGCGACGCGGTAAGGATCGCATTTACGCCCGGCCGCCCGGCAACTTCCTTTGTCTTCTCGACTGCATCGTGGGTCGAGTTGGAAGTGGCGCCGGCCATAACGGGCACACGCCCCGCCACGACTTCGATGGTGACATCGATGACTCGCAGCCACTCGTCATGCGACAAGGTCGGGGTTTCGCCGGTGGTGCCACAGGGAACCAGAAAATCGATTCCGGACTCGACCTGCCATGCCACCAGGTTGCGCAGGGCCGGCTCGTCGATGGAGCCGTCCTGACGGAAGGGAGTTATGAGCGCTGTACCGCATCCACGAAGTTGCATCAGAATAAGATATCGCGAATGGGCTGGGTTGCAAAACTGGGCCATGGCAGCCTGGGATTCGCCCAAGCGGGGACTGGGATCTCAGAATCTAGCCGAGGTGTCCCAGAAATGCCTCTGTTGGTTAGGCTGCGAAGGCATTCGGCAATAGAGCGTGCGACTGACCCGGTACGTTCACACTTGCAGTTTCACCAGCCAGTTCGCGGGTTCCGGCAAAATCGCGAATTTTGGCAGGTCGCCACGCACCATAGCTACTTCGTCGCAAGCATGAAATCGGGGACAAACGTGGCAATCTTTGTAAATCTTGTCTGGCAGATCCTCGCGCTGTGCGGTTGCAAAACCCATGCGAGCGAAGAATTCCGGTGCGCGCGTGAACAGGCAGGTGCAAGTAACGCGATGCTTTCGCGCCTCCGCCAGGAGCGCCTTCACCAGATATCCACCACCGCCTTTACCTTGCTGCGAAGGCGCGACGGTGATGGAGCGGATCTCCGCCAGATGCGGGCCATAAAGATGAAGTGCGCCGCAGCCGATAATGAGACCGCCGTCCTCCAGGACCACGAAATCTCGGACATTCTCGCAGATCTCAGCCAGGGTTCGCGGCAGAAGCGTGCCGTCGCCGGCGTAGGTCGAAATCAGAGCATGGATCCTCGAGGCGTCGGGCAGGATGGCTTTACGCGTGCGCATGGACGTCCTCCCGGATGGATTCGATCCTTTGTCGAGCATCAACCATCGCTTGCTTAACTCGCCCCGGAGCGGTGCCACCGGAAACGTCGTGGATAGCCAGCACCGACTCCAGCTTCAGGCAGGCATAGAAATCCTGGTCGAATTTCAGGTTCACGGAGCGCAATTCCTCAAGCGACAAATCTTGAAGCTCACACTGCTTTTCCAGACCCATCTGCACAGCTTTTCCGATCTGCTCATGTGCCAGGCGGAAAGGGACTCCACGTTGAACTAAGTAAGTAGCGGCGGCCCACGCATTCATGAATCCCGACTGTGCTGCCTGCTGCATGGCTTCGTAGTTGAACTCAACAACTTTCATCCAGCCAGTAACGAGAGGCAGCAGGGAAAGCACTGTATCTGCCGCGTCGAACAGCGGCTCCTGGGTTTCCTGCAAGTCTTTGTTATAGGCGAGGGGCAAGCCTTTCAGACAGATGAGCAGTGTAGTTGCGTCACCAATCACGCGAGCACACTTGCCGCGCGTGAGTTCCAGGAGATCCGGATTCTTCTTTTGCGGCATGGCGCTGCTTCCGGTGGAGTACGCCTCGGGCAAGTGCACGAAGCCGTACTCCTGGGATGAAAACAGGATCATTTCTTCCGCCCAGCGGCTCAGGTGCAAAGCGAGCAGGGAAAGTGTGTTCACAAACTCGAGAGCGAAATCGCGGTCGCAGGTTGCGTCGATGCTGTTCGCAGTCGGGCCATCGAAATCGAGATCGGCAGCCATGGCTCGACGGTCCAGCGGCAGCGTAGCGCCAGAGACGGCGCCAGAACCGAGAGGGCAAACATTCATCCGCTTCCGGCAATCCCCGAGCCTCTCCGCGTCGCGCAGAAACATTTCGACGTAAGCCAACAGCCAATGCGATATCAGCACCGGCTCAGCCCGTTGCAGATGCGTGTAAGCCGGCATGGCAGCATTCCCCGTTTGCTGTGCGCGATCCAGCAGAGCGCTGCACCACGCGGCCAGATCAGCGCGGATTTGATCAAGGGCCGCTCGCACATACAAACGAAGATCGGTCGCGATCTGCTCGTTTCGGCTGCGCCCGCTGTGCAATTTGTATCCACTGTCGCCAATGAGCGAGACCAACTGTTTCTCGACGAAGTGATGCACGTCTTCGGCCTCATCGTCTTCGAGAAATGCGGGCGACGATGCCGCGTGCTCGCCGATTCGCTCCAAGCCCTGGAGAATGGCGATCAGTTCGGTTGAACTCAAAACGCCCGCACTCTTCAAAGCGCGAGCATGGACGCTGCTAGCTGCCAGTTCGTGAGTCAACAATCGCCGGTCAAAGTCAAACGAGCGTTGCCAACGTTCGAATTCCGGATCCAGAGGCTGCCGGAAACGGCCGGACCACATCTTCATTACGCAACCTCCGATCTCGCCACCTGTTTGCCCGCTTGAGCCCGCGAGCGGGACGGAAGGCCAAGAATGCGAATGAAGCCCGCCGCATCTTTTTGGTCGTAACTATCGCCCATGGTGAACGAGGACAAATCGGTGCGGTAGAGCGAATGCTCGGAATGGCGGCTTACCACGGAGACGTTGCCCTTATATAACGACAGCGTGACCGATCCAGTTACCGTTTGCTGAGTGTTTTCGACGAAGGCATCGAGCGCTTCCCGGAGGGGCGTGAACCAGAATCCGAAGTAAACCAGTTCGGCGTATTTCAGCCCGATGTGCTGCTTGAAGTGCGCGACTTCGCGCTCCAGGCACAGTGCTTCCAGTTCGCGATGCGCACTGATCAGTAAAGTTCCTCCGGGAGTTTCGTAGCAACCGCGGGACTTGATCCCCACAAACCGGTTCTCTACCAGGTCGACTCGTCCGATGGCGTTGCGGGCGCCGATTTCGTTTAACAGTTCTACCAATGAGACCGGATCAAGGTCCAGGTCATTGACGGAGACGGGAACCCCGCCTTCGAAGCCGATCGATACATGTTCCTCGCGATCGGGCGCTTCTTGCGGCGAACGAGTGAGTTGCCAGGTGCCGGGCAACGGCGCGTTGGCGGACTCCTCCAACTCCCCTCCCTCATGGCTGACGTGCCAAAGATTGCGATCGCGGCTGTGAATCTTTTCGCGGCTGGCGGCCACGGGGATCCCGTGCCGCTCGGCATAGTCGAGGCAGTCTTCCCGAGACTTGAGCGACCACTCGCGCCAGGGCGCAATCACGCGGAGCTCGGGCGCAAGCGCCTGATAAGCCAATTCGAATCGCACCTGATCGTTGCCTTTGCCCGTACATCCATGAGCGACGGCACTAGCTCCTTCACGCAAGGCAACTTCAACCTGGTGTTTCGCGATCACCGGACGTGCCAGCGATGTGCCCAGCAGATACTTATGTTCATACACAGCTCCCGCTTTCAGCGCGGGGAACACGTACCCGGTGAGAAATTCCTCACGGAGATCTTCCACCACCACGTGGGATGCGCCGGTGGCGTAGGCTTTTGCGACCACCGCTTCAATGTCGTCGCCCTGGCCAACGTCGCCTACCATCGCAATCACATCGTAGGCATAATTCTCTTTCAGCCACGGAATAATAATGGAGGTGTCCAAACCTCCCGAATAGGCAAGCACAATTTTTTCAGGCACGAGCGCTCCTTACGGGGAGGCGATGGCCTCCGCCCAGTAGTAAATACAGAATGGCTTTCTGCACGTGCAGGCGGTTCTCGGCTTGATCGAAGACCACCGACCGTTCCGAATCCATTACCTCGTCGGTGATTTCCTGTCCGCGATGAGCTGGGAGACAGTGCATGAACACTGCATGCGGCGCCGCCTTGGTCGCAAGCTCTCGGTTGAGCTGGTAAGACGCGAAGATTCGCGCTCGCACCTCGGCCTCGTGCTCCTGACCCATGCTGGCCCATGCATCGGTGTAAACCGCATCAGCGCCGGAAACCGCCGCGTCCGGGTCAGAAACTAGTTCAATAACGGCCCCGGTCTGCTGCGCGATTTCTCGCGCATCGCTAACGATTTGGGTGTCGGGTTCATAGCCCGGTGGCGTGGCAATGCGAATACTGGAGCCGGCACACGCGCAGGTAAGCAGTAGGGAATGAGCCACGTTGTTGCCGTCGCCGACGTAGGCCAGGCAGATGCTTTTCAGATCGCCGAACTGCTCTTGCAACGTGAGGTAGTCGGCCAAACCCTGGCAAGGATGCTCCAAGTCACTCAACGCGTTGATGACGGGAATGGACGCATGGTCCGCCATACCTTGTACAGTTTCGTGCGCGAAGGTGCGCAGCACGACGGCGTCAACCCAACGCTCGAGGTTATGCGCAATGTCACTCAGCTTTTCGCGTTCATCAATGCGACTGTGCGTCTGATCCACGAAATACGTGGCCCCGCCCAAGCTCGACATTCCCGCTTCAAATGTCAGTCTGGTTCGGAGCGAAGGTTTCTCGAAGAACATTACCATCCGCTTATCGAGAAGCGCTCCCCGAAAATCCGCCGGGCGAGCCTTCATGATTGCGGCCAGGTGGAGCACGGCCTCGACTCCTCTGGAACCGAGATCGCGAGTCGAAACCAGGTCGGGACACCAGAATGGGTCGAGCAGCAGGTCAGGAATCGCTTGCGTTCTGTTCAGTGGCTGACTATTCACCTTTGACTCCTTTTGTGTACTTTGGGCCGCGTTTGGTCGCCGGCCCTGGCTTCACGGCATGAGCTCGCAGGGCCGAATCGAGCGCTCGGATCACATGGTCAACGTGCTTTTCTTGAATGATGTATGGCGGCAAAAACCGCAGCACCGTCTCGTGCGTGCGGTTGATCAGAATTCTGTTTTGTAGCAGGGTGGAAACCAGCGCTTTAGCTGTGTCGCCGGACTTCAATTCCATGCCCAGCATGAGCCCTATCCCACGAACCTCACGGATACAGCCGTGCCGGGTTTTCAGGCCATCGAGTTGCTCGTGAAAATAGTCTCCGACTTCGCGTACCTGATCCAGCAGTTCGTCCATCGCACGCAGAAACTCGATGGCGACCGCGCAGGCCAGCGGACCTCCACCGAAGGTGGTGCCATGCATGCCGGGCGTCATGGTCGCCGCCACGCGATTCGTAGTGAGAATCGCTCCGAGCGGCAATCCTGCAGCCAACGGCTTGGCTACGGTAACGATGTCAGGCTGTATGCCATAGTGCTGATACGCGAAGTAGCGTCCGGTCCGCCCCAGGCCACATTGGATCTCGTCAAGAATCAGCAAAGCATCGCTGCTCTCCGTCAACTTTCGGGCCAACTGCAAAAACTCCGGGCTGACCGGACAGATTCCACCTTCACCCTGAATCGTCTCCAGGCAGATCGCGCACACGCCCGCGTCGAATTGATGTTTCAGATCCTCCACATCGTTGAATCGAACGAAGCCGACTCCGGGCAGCAGGGGCACGAAGGGATCGCGGTACTTCGCCTGGCCAGTGGTGGCCAGCGAACCAAAAGTGCGTCCATGAAATGAGTTATCGAGAGCGAGAATGCGCCACTTCGGCCTGTGGCCATTCGTATTCTTAGTTCTGGCATAAATGCGCGCGAGCTTCAGCGCGCCTTCCCACGCCTCGGTCCCACTGTTGCAGAAGAAAGCCCGGTCCATGCCGGAAATCTTGGTCAAGCGCTTGGCGAGTTCCGCCTGGTACTCGTGGAAAAACAGATTGGAAACATGAATCAGACGCCCCGCCTGGCGTTTCAAGGTCGCCTGAATAGCAGGATGCGCGTGCCCGAGAGCATTCACTCCGATCCCGCTCAAGAAATCGAGGTAGCGATTCCCGCGCGAATCCCACAGATACACGCCGCGGCCTCTCTCGAAAAGAATCTTGTGACGATCATAAGTCGGGAGCAGCAACCTTTTTTCGGAACGAATGACGGAAGCGAGACTCATGCGCCAATCACCTCCGTCCCACATGCCAGCTTCATGAAGTAGAACTGCGGCAGAATCTCGACCTGCGCCGCAGGCAGAATCCGCACCCGTCCCACACCCCTGTGGAGCGCCTCACTACAAGCTTCCAGCTTGGGCAGCATGCCGCCACCAATGACGGAAGCGGCAATCAAGGCGGCTACGTCTTTCGTGTTCAGCCAGGGGATCACCTCACCCTCGGCATTCTTCACTCCGTCCACATCGGTGAGGAAAATCAGCGTATCTGCATGGCAGGCCACGGCGCATGCGGATGCCATTTGGTCTGCATTGATGTTGTAGTACTCGCCATCGGAGCCCAGAGCCACGGAAGATAAAACCGGAATCCCCCCCGCGCCCCATATGGCCTCGATCCAGCGCGGCTCGGCGTAGCAGATTTCTCCAACAAATCCCAGGTCGCAGCCTGAAGTTTGCTTTTTGCGGGCGCGGAAGGCCATGCCATCCGAGCCGCACAGACCCACCGCCGCGCTCCCCGCCGCAACGATTGCTGCTACTAGGCTCTTATTTACGATCCCAGACAACACCATGAGAGCCACGTCGCGCGTTTCGGCGTCGGTGATGCGCAGCCCGTTTACAAAGTCACTCTGTTTCCCCAACAACTTGAGCGTTCGAGTGAGTGCGCTTCCTCCGCCGTGTACCACGGCAACGTGATGACCATCCTGGGCCAACTCGACAATCGCCCGGGCGCACTTGCGCAACCTGGATTTATCTTCCAGCGCCGCTCCTCCGATTTTGACTACGATTTTCACTGCAAGCCTTCCTCTTCCTTCCATCCGTACATCAGATTCATGTTCTGCACCGCTTGTCCGGCCGCGCCTTTGAGCAGGTTATCCACGCAGGAGACCAGGACAAGTCGGCGGCCATCATCTGCAAGGCAGAAACCAAGATCGCAATAGTTGGTGTGCAGAGAGAACTGGATTTGCGGCAGCTTCGGCGTCGTAAAGACCCGCACCCAGTGCCGGCCGGCATAAAAATTGCGAAAGCAGGACTCGACTTCGGCAGGCTTCATTTCACGACTCAAGTGCACGTAGATAGTCGAAAGAATTCCTCTGGGAATCGGCAGCAAGTGGGGCGTGAAAATCAATTCCCATGCCTCCAGCTTCAATTGCTCAAGCATCTCTCCCACGTGCCGGTGGCTGAAAACCGAATAAGCCGAAAGGTTGTCGGCGACAGAAACGAAGTGGGTGCGCGAATTTGGTTCCTTGCCCGCGCCGGACACGCCAGATTTCGAATCGGAAATGATTCCACGCTCGCGATCCACAACACCAGCTTTGAGCAGCGGCGCCAAAGCCAGGATTACCGACGTCGCGTAACACCCTGGATTCGCAACCAAGGCTGCATCTGGGATCTGATGGCCGCACAACTCCGGCAATCCGTAAACCGCTTTCTCAGTGAGTTCAGCCGCTGTCACGGAGTCCGCATCGGTGAAGCCATACACCGCGCGATTCTGTGCCTGCTTGAGTCGCCAAGCTCCGCTCAAGTCGATGACCCTCAGACCCTGCGCGACGGCTTCCGGCACCAGCGAACGCGAAGCCTCGTGCGGCGTAGCCAGAAAAAGTAACTCGACGCCCTCCTGCTTCAGTGCCGGCCACGAGAGCGCTTGCAGCGGATAGCTTCCGTTGCCCGAAAGAGCGGGAAATATCTCAGCCAGGTTGGGGGTTGCGTCGGTGTCATTCTGGCGCCGGAGCAGAGCAGGTTGTTCCAGCCGAGGATGACGCAGCAACAACCGCGTAAGCTCCAGACCAGAATATCCAGTCGCGCCCAACACCGCCGTCTTGAGTTTGGCGGGCATCAGGAAAGCATCTCCTCAATGCGGGCCGCCAACTTCTTCGCATCCTCTTTGTCGGGACAAACAATCAGAATGGTGTCATCGCCGGCAATCGTGCCCACGGCTTCAGGCCACTCCTCTTCATCCAGCGCCGCGGCCACGGGCTGCGCGCTGCCAACGCTAGTTTTGACGACAAGCAGATTTTGCGCCGGGCGCACCTCCAGCACGAATTCCCGAACCAGCCGCGAGACCGGGGGCAATGCCGGAGCCGAACCGTCGCCCGGAGACAGAGAGTAACCGTCAGCCGTCTTGGCTAAACGCAAATCGCGTATGTCCCGCGACAGGGTTGCCTGCCCCACCTTGAGTCCGCGTTTCCGCAGAGCCCGCTGCAGGTCTTCTTGACTGGCAACGGGACCCTGCTTCAGCAGTTCGAGGATGCCTCGCTGCCTTAAAGATTTATTCATAATGAATAATTATGCATATGAATGCATAAAGATTCATCTATAGTATCTGCTGGAATGCAGGTGTCAAGCGGAAAAACTTAAGCGGAACCAGCGCGCGAATACAGCATCCCCACCAGCCCGACAACCGCTCTCAATTTAACGCTCTGGCTGGTTTCGCCGACGGCTGGGGGCTGTGCGATAGATGCTTTCCATTGTGGTAGATTGTTAACAACGCGGGCGCGTAGCTCAGTTGGCAGAGCAATGCCCTTTTAAGGCATGGGTCGATGGTTCGAGTCCATCCGCGCTCACCAGTAATCCTGACCCTTTTGGGCTGACGGCAGCTTGGTCTCGAGGTTTGCATGCCGCCTGTTGCCTGGGGCGGTCTCACATCTGTCATGTCGATGGACACAATCCAAGTAGCCACACCGGAACGCAGAGAAAGCAGTGCGAACCGCCCGTCGCCGAGTTTGATTCCCCGGTTAGGGCAACTGGGCGCAAGGGTCGGTAACGAATATCCCGGCGGACATCGGGAGTAATCCACTCCTGTTGCACGATGGGCAAATCCTGTCATCCGTCTCCACGGTACTTCTCACCTTGTTTTACACCGGCTTGGCACGCCGGCGGTAAATGACCGATCATACACAGTGAGAACGCGAGCGGACACGTTGAGCGACCTGAAAGCGATTTCGATCCCCGGAGCAGAAATCTACTATGACGAGCATTTTCTTCCGCTCGAGGAAGCAACCGAGTTGTTCAATGCGTTGCTGAGCAAGTGCGCTTGGGAACGACGCCAGGCTTCATTCGGGCATGCTGTGCCCCGGGACGAAGCCTACTATGGCGATCCCGGGACGCACTATACCTACTCACGGCGAGAGTACAAGCCGATCCTTTGGATACCGGAGTTGCTCTCACTGAAAACCTGCGTCGAAGAAGCCACACCCGTGGCGGCTTATAGCAACTCGGGTTTGCCGAGATTGGGCTACAACGCCGTGCTTTGCAACCTGTATCGAGATGGAAATGACAGCGTTGGGCTCCATGCGGATGCTGAACCAGAGATGGGTACTGTGATCGCCTCTATCAGTCTGGGTGCGGACCGGTTCTTTCGGATAAGACGAAAAGACGGCTCAGTCGCGTTTTCGGAGCACTTGCCGAACGGCAGCCTCCTGATCATGGCAGGCGACACGCAGAGGAACTTCAAGCACGAGGTTCCAAAAGAACCGGGCATCACTCAGCCACGCATTAACCTGACGTTCCGGCGAATTGAGCACAAATAGACTCCTGGCTTCGAGCGCGGAAGTCCGCGCCCGCATGACCGCCGAAGGAGGATAATGGTTGCCTACGAGGACTTCTGAAATGAGCACCCTGGCCGTTCTGCAATCACTGAAGGAAAGCATTCTCAGTCAAGCGAGCGTGAAGGCCATTTACGGCGAACCGATCTCAGCCCACGGAAAAACGGTCATTCCAGTTGCAAAAATAATGTATGGCTACGGTGCTGGGGCGGGCACTGGCGGTGTGGGCGATACCAGCGCCCGCGGCGAAGGAGGGGGCGGCGGTGGAGGAGTGCGGGCGGTTCCCGTGGGCGTTATCGAGATCAGTGACCAGCAAACCTGTTTCGTCCCGATCACCGACCGCAAGAAGCTGACGGGTGCCGTGCTGGCGGGCATTGGTCTCGGTGTGTTGCTTGGTTGGCGCGCACGGCGCTGAAAGCTCGTCGGCGTGACCCTGATTGTTCTCTGCAGCAGACGTAAGACAAGGCTGCAGCCAGTATTCCTGGATCTTGCCCAGTCCACATCCCCGGCCCGCAAGAAGCGGTGCCGCGGGTCAGAAAAACCTGGCCTTGAATTCTTCGTGTCGCTGACGGGCTTGGCTCATAAGGGTTTGGAATTCCGGTTCGTTGCGCAGATTTTGTAACAGCGGGTCGCGCACGAAGTAGGGATAACAAAAGAATCCGCCCCCGATGCTATGCTGCAGCATGTGCAACGCCGAAACCTTATCGCCCAACACGGCATAGGCTTGAGCGACTTTGTAGATGCCCTCGGCATCGCTCACTCCCTGCTCTTCGATCCTGTCTTCCGTATGGTGCAGAAGCTTTAGCCCGCTCGCTTCGTCATGTTTAATCGAGTAGCTGAGCGCTTTCCCCACGTCTGCAGGAAGCAAGGAAGGTTCCATTTCGAAAGCCTGATCAAAATCCTTGGCCGCCTGCTCACGATTGTTCAGATAAAACTCTCCAAAGCCCCGGTAGAAGCGGATGTAAATGGAATCGTTGACCGGCAAGCTCTGCATGAACTTTTCATATTCGCCCAGGTACAAATAGCTGTTCAGCGCGGAGCTGTTGATCTTGACCTGCGGATTGTTTTGGCGCGCTTTCTCACACTCCGCCACCGAGTCCTCCAGCATCCCCGCAAACCGGTAAGCATATCCCAGCTCCCAGTGCGCTTCTGCGTTGTTAGGACTGGTCTGCAGAGCGGATCGCAGCAAGGGCACAGCCTGCTCCACTCTTCCGGTATCGGTAAGTAGATTGGCCATGTAGATTCGCGGCTCAACCAATGCAGGATTCAGCGCGATTGCCTTCTCGTACGCAGCCTGCGCTTTGGCATAGTCCTCGCGCCCACCGAACCGCAGCGACGCATTGGTCGTATATGCCCTGCCCAGATGCGCCCAGGTGGGTGCATAGTTGGGTTCAATGGCGGCGGCCTTCTCCAGCAGTTCGATCGCCGGAGCAAACTCATTCAGCGAGTAAAGATTGACCCCGCGCAGGTAGTATTCGTAAGCCAGCGAATTAATAGGATTTTCCGGCTTGAGATTTGCGGCTTCCGCAGGCGAGAGGTTCAACTCCAATCCCTTGATAATCTGTTGCGCCACGCGATCTTGCACAGTTAGCAATTTGTCGTACTTCAGATCCATCGAGTCCTGCCAGAGAATCTTGTCCGGTTTCACATCGACCAGTTGGGTGGTGATCCGCAGGTCATCGCCGTCTTTAATGAAGCTGCCGGTGAGCAGGGTGTCAACATTCAAATCTTCCGCGACCTTTCTGGGATCGATGAGCTGATTGCGGTACTTGTCGACAGACGATGATGGACGGACCGTCAACGCGTTGATGTAGCCGAGTTTGGTGATGACCGCATCGGCCAGGGAGAATCCCAGAAAATCGGTTGCGGGATCCTGCTTGAGATTTCGAAAGGGAAGAATTGCCAGGCTGCGCGGCCGCGCCGCTGTGGGGGCCGTATGCGATTTCCGCATAACGAAGTAGCCAATGACCAACACTGCGAACAACAGCAGCGCGAACGTTAGCAGCCTGCCGCGCGAAGAAGCCAAATGTGAGTCGAGAGACGGATGCTCCACCGGAACTGGCGTACGATTGCCTGCCGGTTCAAGCTGGACCTTTTGCAGTGTTCCATGCGCGCTATTACTGGTGCCACCCGATCGACTGCCAGGACGTGCTGACCGCTGGAGGTGCGCTTGAAACTCCATCTCCTTCTTAAAATCCTGGAGGTCAATCAGCAAGTCCTTTACCGATTGATACCGGCTCTCGCGGTCTTTGCGCAGCGCTTTACTGATCATGCGCTCAAGTTCATGTGGCACCTCCGGAGCAAATTCGACCGGCGGCGGCGGTTCCACCTTCAGGATTTCGGCGATGATGTCGCTGGCCGTCTCCCCTTCAAATGCCGCTCTTCCGGTGACCAGTTCATAGATCACCGCTCCCAGGCTGAAGATGTCGCTGCGTGCGTCCACCTCAATTCCCCGAGCCTGTTCCGGGGACATGTATTTCGCCGTACCCAGCACCATTCCAGGTTCACTGGTAGAGGATGCCACAACCGATGCCCGGCGGCGAATGGTCTCTCCCACCCGCCTCTCGCTCAGCTTGGCGATCCCGAAATCGAGGACTTTAACAATTCCGTCGGTCCGGATAATCACATTGTCCGGCTTGATGTCACGATGAACGATTCCGTAGGCATGCGCAGCCGCCAGAGCGCTGGCAATCTGGCTGGCAATGTCAATGCCGGCGTTCAACTCGAGTCTGCCGTTCAACAGTCGCTGGCGAAGGGTCTCGCCCTCAATGAACTCGGACGCAATAAAGTGCAGCCCATTGGCCTGCCCGAATTCATGAATGGTAAGAATATTGGGATGATTGAGCGCCGAAGCCGCGTGCGCTTCGTGCTCAAAACGGCGGAGCCCGCGTTCATCACGGGTGAGCTCAGGCGCAAGCATTTTGAGGGCAACCTTGCGCCGCAGATGCATGTCCTCGGCAAGATAGACCTCACCCATCCCGCCCGCTCCGAGCATGGAGATAATCTTGTAATGTGCCAACTGGGTGCCGGGAGCGATGGTCTCGTGACGCTCGTCCTCCATCATCTGCCGCGCCGCCTCGAACACCGGCTTTTCCAGGAAGTCCACGGTTTTTTCAGCGGACTCCAGCAGGCCTTCGACATCCTTGCGCAGTTCCGTGTCGGTCCCGCAGCTCTGGTCGAGAAACTCCGCGCGCGCTTCGGGCGTCAACTCGAGCGCCTGATAGAACAGGCCTTCGAGCCGTCGCCAGCGTTCAGAACTGGAAGAAACCATCACCGCTCGTTTCCTAGGAAGGGTTTTGGGTAAGTTCCCGGTGCAGCCAAGCTTTGGCCATTTTCAGCTCGCGATGCACCGTGGCCGGAGAAATCTTGAGGGCAGCTGCGGTTTCATCGTAGGTAAGCCCGCCGAAGAAAAGCAGCTCAATGAGTTCGCTCTTGCGTTGATCGTGCGCCGCGAGACGTTGCAGCGCCTCGTCTAACTCCACGATCCCTCCCGTTGCTTGCGGACCAACCAGTACGGCCTCATCCAAAGAAATCTTCTCCGCGCCACCGCCACGCTTGTCGCGGTTGTGAGCCTTCGCGTGGTCGACCAATATGCGGCGCAAAAGCCGAGCGGAAACTGCAAAAAAATGCACCCGGTCCTGCCAGGCTACGTCGGCATCGACCAGGCGCAAATACGCCTCGTTGACCAAGGCTGTGGCGCGCAGGGTGTGGTCAGGCCGTTCGGCGCGCAAGCAGCGTGATGCCAGCTTGCGAAGCTGCTCGTAAACGACAGGCATCAGTTGGTCAAGGGCCGCTTTATTCCCGCTGCCCCATTGTTGCAGAAGCTGGGTCACTAACTGCTGCTCTGAAGGCATTTTTCTTGGTTCCCGTATGCTGGTTCGCCCTGCGCCATCGAGTCTCGTATGCCCGTCGCGTGGTGCTCATCAGCCTCACACTTGATGACAAAAATTATACCGTTCACGAAACACCTGCAACAGAATACACTCCCGCTGCTTCAGTCCGACTGACAATCATTTATGACCCTTGAGGTTTTGGTCGTGGTATTTAGTAAGATGGAATCGTAGCGGGTCTTTCGATAAAGAAACGGGTCGACACTGGCGGCTATGAATTTCCTCGCGGTGTTGCGAAAAATCCCGGGAAGCGGACTTTGGTTCCCGCTCTTTGCTTCTTCAACTTAAGGACGACACAAAATGGCGAATGTGAAAACAAAAAAAGGAGTGATCGGAATCCTTACCGGGGGCGGCGACGTGCCCGGTTTGAACCCCGCAATCCGCGCCGTCACCTTCCGCGCGATCCGCGAAGGTTGCAAGGTCATTGGCCTGCGGCGAGGCTGGGGAGGCTTGGTCGACATCGTTCGCGAAAAGGACTATGACAACAGCGACAACTTTCAAAGCTTGACCGAAGAGATCGTCAATCGCGCCGGCCGTACCGGTGGAACCTTCCTGCACAGTTCGCGTACCAACCCCGGCAAAGTGAAAAAAGCCAGCGTCCCCACACACCTGCAGGGAACCTACAACGCCGAGACCAACGATCTGACGCCGGAAGTGCTGAAGAACCTTGATTGGTTGGGAATCGATTTCCTCATACCCATCGGCGGCGATGACACGCTCAGTTATGCCGTGCGGCTCTACCAAGAAGGGGTGAAGGTGGTCGCGATTCCCAAGACCATGGACAACGATGTTCCGGGAACCGATTACTGCGTTGGCTTCAGCACTGCGGTGACGCGCACCATCCAGATGACCAACGACCTGCGGACCTCCGCCGGTTCGCACGAACGCTTCTTGGTGCTCGAAGTGTTCGGTCGCTATGCCGGCTTTACCGCCATGCTTCCGACCATGGCGGGAGCCGCCAACCGCTGTGTGATTCCGGAGCATCGCTTCAACATCGAGCGGCTGACCGAGTTGCTGGTCGCCGATCGGCGCAAGAACCCCAGCCACTATTCCGTTGTCCTCGTATCCGAAGGAGCCATGTTCGAAGGCGGCGAAATGATTTTCGAGCACGAGACCACCGATGCGTTCGGTCACAAGAAACTAGGCGGCATCGGCGACATGGTCTCAGAAAAACTGAAGGAACTCTCCCCCAAATATAACGACGGCAAGACCATCGAAGTGATCAACCAGAAGCTCGGATACCTGGTTCGCTGCGGCGATCCCGATGCCATCGACTCGATCGTCCCCATGGCCTACGGCAACCTAGCCCTCGACCTGCTCCTAAATCGGATTCACGGCCGGCTCGTAGTGCTGAAGAACGGCCGCTACGATAACATGCCGGTCGATGCCGTAATCGCCTCCAAGAAAGTCGTGAATGTGAAGGAGCACTACAACACGGATCGACTCCGGCCGCATTTCAGCAGCTTCGAAATGAAGCCGCTGTTCATCATGACCAGCGAATAAGGATAGACGTTGCTTCACCGAGTGGTCAGTGCGGCCTTGATCGCAGCCACTCGGTCCGACAGACTTCCCGGTTCGACGAAGACGATCTCAAAACCGAAGTTGCGATAGGTCTCTTCATGGATCCGTTCAAAACGCAGCGTCTCCTCGAAGCTGATCCGTCGCGCTTCAGTCGGCGTGATAAAGCCAAGATTCCGTACAAAGAAAACACGCTTTTGAAAGATTGCCTCCGTCCTAATTCGCTCAAGCTCGCGCGAAAGCCCATCGGAGACAGGGTATCCAAGATAGACCGCCAGGGCAGCGGTGCAGATGGCACATCGATCGTGGAACTGTATCCCATCCAGCTCGCAGGACGCGCGAAGCTGCCGCCGTCTCTGCAGATCAGCGACCGAATCGACGAACCACGGATGCATCCATGGTTCAGCGATACCCTGCGCCTGCCGCAGTGCGATGACGTCCGTAGCCGCCTCTTCTACGACGCTGAAGCCATCAAGCTCCAGTTGACGGATTATGGCCGTCTTCCCCCCGCCGGCCGCCCCGGTCAATACGAACCTTTTCACTGAGTACCTCAGCCATTGCCTGGCTCTTAAAGGAAATTAGATGGTGTCATGCCGCGCCCGTGTTTTCACCAGCGGATGTGGCGCGAAGTATTTCAAATTGACCGCTACGCAGGCTTGCTTAGGTTGACAAGAGTCTCGGTTCGCTACGAAACTAGATGCGCGGTGACCCAGCGCTTGCCAGTTCTATAGAGAACCCAAAGGCCATTTGCCCATGCCATCACAGAGCGGACCCGAACCAAAGCAAACTCCGGAACACGCACCCGCTGTGGAGCACGTTTCAAGTGCCCATGAACTGCTGAACGCCCTGCGAAAACGAATCGGAGAACATCCTGAACTCGCGGAAGCAATCACCAAACTGGAGACCGCATTAAGCATGCTGACGGTGAAAACCGGAGGAATGCTGTAAAGTGCCCGTAAAGCCGGGCAGGCTGCTGAGAACCTCCGGTCTTGGGTGGCGCAGCGCTTCCAGCGCTGCGGTATATGCCCTTAAGTCAGCGAAGGCTGTAGCCGCTGAGGTGACCGAAGCAGGTTTGTCAGCCTGCTAGAGCCTCGTCGAGGGCGAGCCCAGTTCCAAATTCTCTTAGCCGCAACGCGGAGCAAGAACGCAGCCCACGGGCGCATGCCGGGGGGAAAGTAGCCATGTCATCCCGGCCCAGCCCCTGTTCGGATCGCGTAACAAGCTTTCCCGACTAGACAAACAAAGCTGCCAGGTTCGATATAATCCCAAGGTCCGCAGAGATCGGCATCGACGGCGTGCGAGGTGTGATGCGAATACGCCCGGGAGTTGAGTTGGCGAGCCTGAGCGACATTGGCTGCCAGCGAGAAAATAACGAAGACCAGTATGCGTACTGGGAACCCCCCGCCGACGAAGAATTCGCGCGTAAGGGACGACTGGCCATTGTGGCCGATGGCATGGGCGGGCACGAAGGCGGACAGGAAGCCAGCCGCATCGCGGTTGAAGCGATCCAGCAAATTTTTGCCGAAACTCCCGACGGCGATGCTGGTTCCCTGCTGCTCACTGGGTTTCAGACTGCACATGAGCGCATCCTCCAATACGCCGCCGGACATCCAGATCTGCATGGCATGGGAACCACGGCGACGGCGATCGCCCTGCGCGGCAACCAACTCTACTACGCGCACGTCGGTGACAGCCGACTCTATCTGGTGCGGGGGGCCAACATCTCCCGCCTGACCCACGACCACTCTTATGTAGGCCGCTTGGTCGAAAATGGCGTGATCAGTGCTGCAGAAGCCGAAACCCATCCGCAGAGGCACATCCTTACCGCCGCTCTCGGGGCGGGCGCGGAACTGTTGCCCGAAACTCCGCCGCGTCCCATCACGTTGCAAAAGGGCGATGTACTGGTTCTCTGCACTGACGGCCTGTGGAGTTTGCTAGGCGAGAACGAGATACTCAACGTGGTCGCCGCCAGTGGACCACCCGAAGCCTGCCGGGCTCTGATCAAAATGACGAAAGACCGCGGTGGCCCGGATAACATCACCGTGCAAGTCCTCCGGCTAGGTACCGACTAACTCCTCCACTGCTTAGCCTGACGAGTTCTGGAAGCTGCTGCTCCCTAATCCGTCGGCCATTCGTAGGGTAACAACTTGCCGGCGTCTTCCGGAGTCAATTTTACTCCTGCTAACTCCGCTGCCCTGGCCAATACCGGATCGCGGCCATCTGCCAGATCCGCTGGGGTGGGCAGGATCGTCTCATCAGGGGATACTCCGGTGTGTTCAAGGCTGTTGCCGTCGGTCATGATCAAGTCCGCTTCGGTAATCATAGCCCCATACAGCACGGGAGGCACCCCGGTCTCATGGGAGTGGTACTGCGCTTCCATTACCAGTCCTGAGGTGCGATCGCCCAAAACCATTCCGCGTTTTTCGATTTGAACCGTGCGTGCAAATAATTCGGCAGCCGAGGCAGAGCCGCTATCCACCAACACAATCAATTTTCCGCTGAAGACATTGTTGTGGCTGGTCTTTGCGGTTAGAGTCGTGGTCTTTTGCCGCATCACTTGGTCCGCGATTTTAACGTCGTGGTCGAATACGATTCCGAGAAGGTACTGCAGAGTCTCTACGGCGCCTCCTCCGTTGTCACGCAAGTCAATGATGAGGGCGGTGTGCTTGCGGGCTTTGCCTGCTATTTCCTTGACCGTAGACTCGGACAGGAGGAATCCCCGGAGCTTAAGGACCATTGCTTCTCCGCCCAGGTCCACGAATCGAGGACGCATCCTTTGCATTTCGTTTTGCCAACCAAGACGAAAGAATTGCTCATCAACGCCGTACGGGTGCTCAAGTTCATTCACCAGCCAGGGCTTTTTCACTTTCGCCATTGTCTCGACTGGGTGGGTGCTACCGGAACGCGCTCGCAAACCCACGTGGAGGCTGAGTTGCGGCGAGAGCACGCCGATGGCGTACTCGATTTTTGGCAGACTTGCTCGGGTGGGTGCGAATCCGTCGAGCGTCAGCACCCGATCCCCTGGCTTCAATCCCTTGGCCTCCGCGTCACTCTTGGGCCGCACCCTGGTGACGTAACAGAGTTCTCCTATAATCTGGAACTGCCAACCATAGTCCACCGAGAGCGGAGTTCGAGCCGGAACGAAAACCGTGTGAGAATCATTCAAGTCGTTGGTGAGCGCTGCTATCTCCAGCATGGCTGTGTCCCAGGACTTCGCTCGGGCAACCCGGTCCATCGCCTCGGCAACCTTCGCGTCCCAATCCATCCCGTGAAACTTCGGATCGTAATAATCCTTGCGCACATCGGAAGCGATGCTCTGCAGGATCGCCTGCGCTCGCTTCCGGTCGAGATCGACAAGCTGAGACCGTACCGGAGCAACCAGAATCGCGGCGAGCACAATCAGAGTTAAGCTCGTCAAACCCTTTTTGTTGAAGTTCATTGCGCTCTTCATCCGAACTTCCGATTAGTGAAATATGAACGAAGAGATGCTTTCCGAGGTTCGCTTTATGATTGCAAGAACGGCACCAGTGTACGCCATCGTGCCCGCTACCTTGTGAAGATGTTTTTATTTGGAGCTCCGAAGCGGTAAGTGATTTGCACTTAATTAATTCTCCGGTCTTCGTCGCAGAATCAAATCGCCTTCGCTGGGCGGCAACGTGAACGGAAACTCGACGACTCGGTTTTCCAGGGGAACCCTTAGCACAAACTGCTCCTGTTTCTGCAGGCCGTCGATCCATTTGCTTTTCGCGCCGAACAAAAGCCAGCCACTGGCCTCCGGGTGACCGGAGTCGAGGGTTGCGGCTCGCAGGCTGCGGGTGTTCAGGAACTCGATCATCTCCGCCGCATCTTTCTGATGAGACGCCAGCATGGCCTCTTTTGCTTCCGTCTTCTCTGGATGTTTGCGGATGGCGCGCTCGGTTTCCTCCACTAACCCATCGACCTCGTTCTGCTCCTTGCTTGCGAGATTGTCTGGGTCGAGCGCGCTGTGTACATCGTGGTAGTGCTTCACGAATTCCAGGCTGATCTTGCGCGGTACTACGTCAAGCGAATCCTTGCCGCGATAGTGTACGGTCAGCAGCAGGGCAAATATTGGTTGCGTGCGACGGCGCACTTTCTCCAACTCCTGGGAATCCACGGCAAGCACAACTCCGTAATCGTCAGTCCAGAAACCGTAACGATATTTGCCGTCGTCATCCCGGCTGAAGGTGCAACCCGGAGCACCTTCTTCCCAACGCGAGGTGGGCGTGGCTAGATTATTTTCCGGGCCAGAAGGAGTTGCCCATACAGCGGAGACCAGCAGCACGGCCAGCCCCAGGCCGCTCATCGTTTTTCGGACAGCAAGACCCGCGCACATAGTAGTCTGCCTTCAGACTACTCCTGATCGCTCTTGCAACCCTCGGAAACAAACCGAAGCCGTTAACCGAGTTACCGAAGCGGACCCCAAAAAGCGCTGACCAAGACTGCGGCAGCTGGCTACTAGGCCATAAGAATTCGCCTAGGTTTAGGTGCGGACGGCATTCGTTCTTACGGCGCAGGCGGCCTGGTTTTCATGTCCCTGTGCCTGCCAGGGCCACCGTCTGTGGGCTGCCGCCGCCGTCGTCGCTCACGGCGAGAGTCGCCGATCTTGGCCCTTTTGCTTGCGGCACAAACTGGACCTTGATGGTGCAATGACCTCCGGCCGGAAGGCTTTTCCCGCAATGGTTGGTTTGCGAAAAATCTCCCGGATCCTTACCCGTGATGGCGATCCCGCTGATCGACAGTGAGGTTGCACCCTTGTTGGTCAGCTCAATGCCAACCGGAGTGCTCTTGGTTCCGACCGTCTGGTCGCCAAAATTCACCCCGCCGGGGACGAGCTTCACCACCGTTCCTGTGCCGGACAAGGCGACGGTTTGCGGGCTGCCTTTGGCATTGTCGGTGACTGAAAGTTTCCCCGACGCCGGCCCCTTTGCCGTGGGAGTGAACACGACCTCGATCTTGCAGTTGGCTCCTACCGCCAGGTCGCCTGGGCAGTTATTGGTCTGGCTGAACGGGCCGCTGGTCGAGATATCCGAAATGGTCACATCCACCGACCCGGTGTTGGTCAGCGTGGCCGCTTGCGGCGAGCTCGTGGTCTTGATCAATTGTGTGGAGAACGTCAAGTTGGACGGCTTCAATGAAACCGTAGCCACGCTCACCCCGGTTCCCGTCAACGCGACGGTCTGCGGACTGCCCAGGCCCTTGTAGCTGACGTTCAGCGAAGCCTGCACTCCTCCAACGCTTTTGGGTGCAAAGGCGACCTTAATCTTACAACTGCCGCCGGGCGGGAGGCTGGAGCCGCACTTATTGGTTTGCTCAAAGTCGTTCGGGTCACCGGTGATGCTGATCTTGGTGATGTCGAGTGCGGACGAACCTTCATTGGTGAGAGTGGCAATCTGCGGCGCACTCTTGGTGCCGACGGTCTGATTACCGAATGCCAGGCTGCTGGGCGTCAGGCTGGCCGAAATCTGCAAGAGCAGGGCGCCGCCGACCAAGTCCAGTTTGCCATCCTGATTGAAGTCGCCTGTACTGAGATTGAGAATGGGCGAAGTACTCTGCATCGGCAGAGCGAATGGGGACTGAAAAGAGCCGTCGCCGTTGCCCAGCAGCAGGTCGACGCCATACGTGCGATTGTTGGAATCGTAGACGCCAACTGCGGCGTCCAATTTTCCATCGCCGTTGAAATCTGCCAGATTGACATTCGCGAAGGAGAAGGGATTCGGCAATGGGAAGCCTCCACCCGGCGTGAATGTGCCATCTCCGTTACCGAGAAGAACGGACACGCCGTCGGTGACGATGTCGAGCTTGCCATCGCCATTCACATCCGCGGCTGCCGCTGAAGTTCCGCCATTCGGAGCCTTATAAGGAACCGGGGTCTGAAAGGTTCCGTCACCATTGCCGCGGCACACGAATACGATATTATTGAAGCCGGGCTCCGCCAAGTCCAGGATTCCATCCTGATTAAAGTCCCCAATCGCGGGATTGTTGGAAATACCCTGGTTGCCAAAGGTGATCCGTTGGGCAGGGCCGAAGGTGCCATCGCCTTTGCCCAGGCGAATGTCAATCCCACCGGCATAGTTCGGCGCACTGACAATGGCCAAATCGAGCTTGCCGTCACCGTTGAAATCGGCAGTTTCCAACGCCGTGGGAAGAACCTCCTTAAGCACCTGTCGTTGGGAGAACCCGCCTTTGCCATCTCCGAGATACACGGTAACGGTCCCGCGGCCATCGGACACGGCGAGGTCCAGTTTTCCGTCTTGGTTAAAATCCGCTGCAAGCAACGAATAGGCCGCGACTAGGGTCTGGGTGCGAATAGGCTTACCGAAGGTGCCATCGCCCTTGCCTGGGTAGACGTCGATTTCGCCGGGAAATTGGTTGACACCGACCGCTATATCGGAAATGCCGTCACCGTTAAAGTCGCCAACCGCGTTCGCTGACGCGGCTGGGAAACTGGCAATCGGAAACATTGCGACAGACGGCGCGGGGACCTGAACGGGGAAAAACACTGAGTTCGAAGTCCCACCGCCAGGGGCAGGGTTTGTCACCGTCACCGATGCCGTGCCCGCCTGTGCTACGTCCGCAGCGTCAATTGTCGCCTTTAGTTGGTTGCTGGAAAAAAACTGGGTTGCTCGTGGAGACCCGTTCCAGTTGACGACCGCGGTGGACGCAAACCCAGTACCGCTCACCGTCAGGTTGAATCCCGCATGGCCGGGCTTGACCGTGACCGGTATCAACGGTTGATTGACGAAAGGTACAGGGTTGGATTGCGCCAGGGCGGAAATGCTGCACAGAATCGTAATCAATCCCAGAAGGCGGAGTGGTTTCATGAGAATCCTCCCTGACTCGGAGCTTTGCTAGTTTGTATTCGCCGGTCGCTTTCGCCAGATGTCCAGTCCCCTTGCGCCTTGAGCCAGCAGGCCAAGGCTGGCCGAGGGCTGCATGCTGGGCCCGAAGGAGGCAGTCGTGCTTTGGTCAGCGCCACGGCCATCCCCAGCCGAGCCCTTTGTTTGACCTGTGACAATAGGTGTGTTCGGCACCGTTTCGTAGGCGTAGCCAGTCAAGACGGCGTAGGTGGCCTGGTACGTGACCGTCACATTGAGGCGAGCCCAGCCGAAGTGAACCTTGCCCTTGATTGAAAACCTCAATCCCAGATAGCGCCTCGCGACGTCTACCCAAGGTCCATGGCTGATGAATGAGGCTCCAGCAGTCCCGCCGTCCCAGACCGACCCGGCCATTTTGGTGTGCCCACTCTGCAAGTGCCGGTTGGGTCCGACGCGTACGCCTCGGGGCAATGCGGAAGCGTAGGATCCCGTTCCCCAAGCCGCGTTAACCGAATTCTGACCTTTGACAACCAGAGTTCCGTGCCCGCTGCGAAGGAAAGATCCAACAAAATTCGTGTCAGAAAACAGGAAATCCGGTGTCCCGCTGTGGGCAAGGTCGAGCTTCAGTGTAGTGTTGGGCAAAATGTAACTATTCGCCGGTGTGTAAACGATCTTCGCCGCAGCCACGGGTGCGCAGGCCAGCAGACTCACTCCAGCGGCGCAAGCAGCGGTCACGTAGGCGTGCAGATTTTTGTCCAAACTCGCCGAGAGTGAAGTCTGTGTGCGGTTCTTGGCCCGCTTTTTGCCTGGTGATTTTGTTCGGCTCATAGGTGGTTCCTCTGTGTACAGTCGAAGATTGGGGTCCTGCTTCTAGCCAAAAGCCAGCGCGGGAGAAACGGTGAGTGGGTGGAAATTTACCACTGGCGAAATCAAAAGTAAAGACGCAATTGTTTGCAGCCTGGCGACACAGGTCCAACAAGAAACGCACCGGACTATTCGTATCGCAGGGCTTCGATGGGATCCAGGCGCGACGCGCGGACCGCCGGTACCATGCCGCTGATCAGTCCCACAGCCGTCAGGATGAGCGTGGCGACCAGCAAAGTGCCCGGCGCGATGATCAACCGGATATCGCCCCCTTCGGCGTTCTTCGCCATCGCACTGTAAAGGGTGAGCCTTCCAACGGAGAGCGAGACCACGTAGGCCAGCATGACGCCCAGCGCTCCGCCGATGAAAGTAATGGTGAGAGCTTCGGCCAGGAATTGTGCCAGGATGTGTCCCCGTCGCGCGCCCAGCGCCTTCTCTACTCCGATTTCGCGCGTGCGCTGCGTCACCGAGACCAGCATGATGTTCATCAGGCCGACACCGCCAATGCCCAACGTAAGCGTGCCGATGAAGCCCAGCAGAATTTTCAGCCCGATGGTGATGACTTCGAACTGGTGAACCTGCTCCATAAGGTTAAACACTCGCACCGCGCGTCTGTCGGTGTGGACGAACTTATGCTGAACCGCCAGAACATCGCGCGCTGCCTGCTCCAATCGTGCGTACTCGGGCGTCTCGTAATTGAACCAGATGGAATCCAGGTAGTGAGTGTCTTTCAGGTCACTCATGGTCGTGAAGGGTACGTAGATGGCGCGGTTGATGTCGTCGTCGCCTTCCTGCATCTTGGCGCTCAAAACCCCGACCACCTCGAAGCTGAGGCCATCAATGCGGATGCGCTCGCCCACGGCATTTCGTCCGGAGAAAAGTTTTTCCTTGGCTTCGGAGCCGATGACCGTGACCCGGGCCCGCTGCATCTCATCCTGCATGTTGTAGAAACGTCCCTGTCCGAGTTTGAGGGCGCGCACGGAATCGACGTTGGAATAATTCCCCGTAACTCCAAAGGTGAAAGTTCGCGTGTCGAATTGGATGTTGCACTGCTTGCTCACCTCAGGAGTGATGTGCGTGATCTGCGGCAGATTGGTGGTGAGCGTGTCCACATCGTCCATGGTGAACCGGACCTGCATGCCCGCCTTCTGCCCGCCCGCCTGCATGGAAGTGCGGCCGGGCACCAGGATCATCAGCTTGGTGCCAAAGTTGGCGAAAATGTTGGTGCAGGCCTGGCCAAAGCCGTTGCCGTAGGCGAGCAGCATGACCACCGTCGCGATCCCCCACGCCATGCCCAGCATGGTGAGGGCGGTGCGACGGCGATTGTGCCGCATGGCGCCATAGGCCTCGTGAAACAGATCGCGGAACATTGGTTACTCCTGCCGCAGCGCATCCACCGGCTGCAGCATAGCGGCTTTGCGCGCGGGATAAAGTCCCGCAATCACGCCCGCCAGGGTCAAACTGCCAATCGCCAACATCGCCGAACTGGGCACGATTTTGGGAGGATCAAACCCTCCCGGACCTTGCTGCGTGCCCAGCACAGCCATTAAGCCAGCCGCGAATCCCATGCCGATCAATCCGCTGAACAGGGTGAGCAGAGTGCCTTCCAGGAAAAACTGCAGCAGAATGCTGCGGTTGGTGGCGCCCAATGCTTTGAGCAATCCGATCTCCCGTGTACGCTCGCTCACAGTGACCAGCATGATGTTGATCACGCCGATCGCGCCCAGCGCCAGCGTGACCAATCCCACCGCGCCCAGAAACATATTCATCGCATCGAAAATCAAACCAACCGCTTTGGAGTTCTGAATGGTGTCCCAACCCTCGAAGGCATTCTTGTCGCGATAGTCAAAATCATGATTGCGTGCAACCAGCTTGCGAACTTCATCCTGCGCAATCAGGTGCTCATCGGTCACGCGCGGCTGATAGTTAATGAACGAGATGGAGTTCTCATGGTTCTCGCCCTTGAGCGGGAAGAAGGTCGCCATCACGCGATAAGGAATATAGCCGCGCATGTTGGTGGAGTTATCGTCGCCGCGCCCCACGCGCTGCACCGTGCCGATGACCTCGAAGCTGATGTCATTCAGAATGATGGTTGCGCCCACGGCAGGACGTCCAGGGAACAGGTTCTTAACCAGTTCGTCACCCAAAACGATGACGTTGCGTCGCTGAGTTTCATCCAAGCCATTGAGCCAGCGTCCCTGTTTGAGTGGAAGGTAACGAATCTCGCTGAACTGGGGTTCGACACCGGCAATCTCTCCACTCGCGCTGGCGAACTCGCTGACGGCGCGCACATCCTGGCGAACCAGCACCGGAGACGCATTGCGCACGTGCGGCGCTTCCTTGCGGATGTCCACGTAGTCCTGATAGGTGAGCAAGTAGTTGCGCGCGGAATTCATGCTGCCCTGCACCACCGGAGCGCGCCCCGGAAAGATGAACATGATGTCCTTGCCGTACTGCGCCAGTTCGCGTTTGTTGCCCGAACGGAAACCTTCCCCGAGACCCACCAGCAGCAGCAAAGAGCCTACGCCCCAGGCGATGCCGAACATGGTGAGAAACGAGCGCAGCTTGTGCGCCCATAGGGTGCGGAAGATTTGCGCGAAAATGTCCAAAAGCATCCGCATAGTCTAAGGATACGCATATTTGACGTATTTGGTTCGGACTTCGATAGCAAGACCCCACCCGTGTCTGGCGCGGGATGGGTTCACCAAAGCTACAACAGTTTCACAGTCGCTGTTTCCCATCGCGAACTGTCATCCCGAGAGGTTGTTACGAAAAACTCAAGGTCACCCGAGAAGGTGGGACAAATTGGGATTCAGTCGCGAAGCGACGGCATTCATTAGCCCGGCACGGCAGTGCCGGGAAAGCGAAGTGAACAAACTGAGTCCGCTTCAGCGGACGGCACGAGTTCCGTAACCAGCCTGTCTTTTCGAGATGTGGGATCCCCACGATTTTGGTGGCTTCCGACACCAATCAACCGACGTGTCGGCAAGATCCGCTCGTGTAGGGCGGACACTCCTGTCCGCCGCCTTTGACGTTGCGGTTGATTCTCAGAATCCTTTGGTCTCTTTACGTTTTGAGCCCACGCGCAAGCCCGTGAGCGGCGCCGCCATCCGGCCCCACCCCAGGGGTTTTGAGTGTAATCGCCTGGTTACATCAGTTAGCTTTTCCCTTGGCTTTCCCAATGCCATCACCTAGAACGGTGATGCCCGTCACAGCGGGCGCAGCCGAACCGTCGTAGCTTGGTTAGAGTTCCGAATTCTGCCTTATACGCAAGTCGGCCCGCAAGGCCAAATCAAGGTAACTCGGAGAATATCGGGTTTCCCCCCCGACTCGAGTGCTACGCTCTCTCCGGGCCGCCGCGAAACCCAAACCGTAACGAATTCTGAAGAGCCACCTGACGTGGCGGGAGGACAAACATGAGAAACGCAAAGCTCGTGTTTTTCAATCCGAGGAGAGCATTCATCCCCCAACTTTACTTATTTCACAACAACTCCTCTGAAAGGCAGGGAGAAACCATGAAAAAGAATAACTTCTGGATGGCCCTAAGCAGGATGTTAGCAACTGCGACAGTAACCCTAGTCGTGATTCCGATGTTGGCGATGGCAACTGGGGCGGCCAGCACGGAGAAGGTGCTTTACGAATTCACGGGCGGTACTGATGGAGCAAGCCCCCGCCACAGTCTGATCTTCGACGCTAGCGGCGCTCTCTACGGTACCACCTTTTACGGTGGTGTCTATGGAGCTGGTACGGTCTTCACGCTGACCCCCAATTCCGACGGAAGCTGGACAGAGAGCGTCCTTTACAGCTTCAGCGGCGGTGCGGATGGAGGCTATCCGGACTGGGGTAGCTTAACCTTTGATGGGGCCGGAAATCTTTATGGCGTGACCTACGGCGGTGGCCAACACGGCGTCGGCACGATTTTCGAGCTGACACCGAACTCCGACGGAAGCTGGACGGAGAGAGCGCTTCATGAGTTTACTGGAGGAAAGGATGGAGCCAACCCCAGGACGAAGCCAATCTTTGATGCGCAGGGTAACTTCTACGCCGTGGCTTCATATGGAGGGGCTTACGGATGCGGCAACGTCTTCAAGATGACACCCGGCTCCAACAACACATGGACTTTCAGTGTGATTCACCAGTTCATGGGCAACGCTGGCTGCGCCCCGTGGGTTGGTCTTATTGCCGATACATCCGGCAATTTCTACGGCACCACGCGAAACCAAATCGGAGGCTGCTCCAACCCGCCGCAGAATTGTGGCATTGTCTTCCAACTGACACCCGGTTCGGGCGAGAAATGGATTTACAAAATAATCCATAAGTTCAGCGGGGGTAAAGGCGGCTCTGAACCTGTTTTCGCTTTGATTTTTGGCGAAGATGGCACTCTGTACGGCGCCGCCCGCACGGAGGGCGCCCACTCGGCTGGTGTCTTTTATAAGCTGACACCCAGCGCCGGGGGCAAGTGGAGCTACCACGTGCTGCATCAGTTCAAGAAGAACAAAGACGGCGACTTGTCAGAGGGCCTTTTGGCCCGTGATGCGTCGGGCAATTTATATGGTACGGCGGGTTATGGCGGCCTCTATGGCAACGGCACTCTCTACCAGATGGCGCCGGATTCGAATAACACTTGGACATTCAGTGTGCTCCACAATTTTGGCGGCAGTGGTGATGGAGCCGCCGCGATTCCTGGCCCCATCTCCGACGCCGCCGGCAACCTATACGGTGTAACACCAAACGGCGGCACTTACGGTGCCGGGATGGTGTACGAAATCACGCCCTAACTCAGCTCTCCGGCCGCTCAGAGCTTGAGTGTCGAGCGGCCGGAGTCCGACTTATGGCTTTTAACTGTCGAAAATCCCGATTACGCCCATTGTGATCGTGCGGGTTGCCAAGCCTTCCAAAAGCCGCCTCTCGCCTCGAATTCTCAAATCCACCCATTCCCATTTTGGAACTCCGCCACAATTTCCCTCACTATTTCCTTGACTTCACTAAAAGATATATATTAGTATGGCTATATAACATAGTAATCCAGGAGCCTGTAAGTTGTTCCACCCATCCGGATCCACCTGCCCAGCAACTTCTTCCCCTTCCAGCACCGCGCAACTCCTTTGTCTCCAAGATTTTGCCCGCAACCCATTTCTCTTCATAGATCTGGCGGGTACCCCTCAACCCCGCCTCAATCGATTCATAGATTTACGCGAAAACGCGATTTTTTTTCAGGAGTAGTCAATGACCCTACCAGCCCATCCCAACGTTCGTAAATGCACTCACATCAAAGTCACCGGACAGCAATGCGGATCACCCGCCCTGCGCGGCGAGTTCTTCTGTTACTTCCACACCCGCGTCATCAAAGGCGTGCAGCAACGCGTGGACATGCGCCTCGACTCCATGGCCCTGCTCGAAGATTGCGAAGCCATCCAGCTTTCCATCATGCACGTAGTCGATGGCCTGGTGAAAGGCACGCTCGACCCCACCCGCGCCCGGCTCATCATTCAGGCCCTGCGCATCGCCGCCCGCAACGCGAAAAACGTCCGCTTCGATGCCTGCTACTACGGAAGAACCGAGCAGGAGATGGTCCGCCAGGTCCCCGACTACGCCCGCCAGTACCTGATCGAACATCCCGAGTTCGGCCCGCCCATAGCTTCAAAGCACCAAAGCATGTGTGTCGCGGGCGCCCCCGCCCGCGAGCACGACGCGAAGCACCAAAGCCTGTGTAGCGCGGACACTCCTGTCCGCGAGGCCAAAGCAACGGCCACCGCCCAATGCGAAGCCCAAGCCGCGCCAGCCGCCCACCGCGAAGCGCCAGCCTCGGCCGTCGCATCGCAACCGACTGCATCGGCGGCAAAGCCGACCGCAAAACCAGCCGCCGAGCGGCGAAAGAATGCAGCCCACGGCGCCAGCCGTGGGTCGAGGATAGAAAACGATCCAGCTCCGAAGGAGCGAAAGAACCCCGAGCGTGAGCCGCAAGAAAGCGAGCTCAAGCGAGTGCAAGCCGCAATCGCCGGCGCTGAGCGCGGAAACTGGCGCGACCTGCGCACCGTCTTCGAGTTCGCCGGAATCACCGCACAGAACAAAGATGCTCCATCCTAAACTCGCTGGCACGGACCCGGTTTCCGAAACCGATCGGAGGCCGTACAAAACGTCGTGAGGTAAACCGGATTTGAAGACTTTCCCTCAACGCACTAACATCTAATCATGCCAGTTGAAACAGAAATCACCCAAGCGACCTACACGCCGATCCACGCGCCTCGGGGCACCGCCATTTCCTGCAAAGGCTGGCAGCAGGAAGCCGCCATGCGCATGTTGATGAACAACCTCGATGAAGAAGTCGCCGAGCGGCCACGCGATTTAGTTGTCTACGGCGGAACCGGCCGCGCGGCCCGCAGTTGGGAGGCCTATCACGCCATCGTCGCATCATTGAAGTGCCTGGGGAACGACGAGACTCTGCTGGTGCAATCCGGCAAGCCGGTGGGCGTCTTCAAGACGCACGAGTACGCGCCGCGAGTGTTGATCGCGAACTCGAACTTGGTCGGACATTGGTCCAACTGGGAGAAATTCAACGAACTAGAGCGCGCCGGCCTGATGATGTACGGGCAGATGACCGCGGGCTCGTGGATCTACATCGGCTCACAAGGAATTGTGCAGGGCACATTCGAAACTTTTTCTGCAGCCGGAGAGAGACATTTCAGCGGAGACCTTGCCGGCAAGCTGATCGTGAGTGGTGGCATGGGCGGTATGGGCGGGGCTCAGCCCCTGGCAGCGACCATGACTGGCGCGGCTTTCCTGGGCATTGACGTCGATCCCGAGCGCATCAAGAAACGCCTCAAGACCGGCTACTGCGATTTCATGGTGACCACGCTCGATGAAGCGTTGCGCATCCTGAAGAACGCCGTGCGCAAGAAAGAAAACGTCTCGGTCGGCTTGGTAGGGAACTGCGCCGACGTGATTCCCGAACTCGCCGAGCGCGGCGTGGTGCCAGACATCCTCACCGATCAGACATCGGCGCACGATCCATTGAACGGCTATGTGCCGAACGGCATGACGCTCCAAGCCGCGCTGGAACTGCGCCAGCGCGATCCGCAGAGTTATCAGGAGCGGTCGCTCGACGCGATGGCGCGACACGTCGAGGGCATGCTGCGGCTGCAAAAGATGGGCGCCGTGACTTTCGACTACGGCAACAATATTCGGACATTCGCATTCCAGCAGGGAGTGAAAAACGCGTACGATTTTCCGGGATTCGTCCCTGCCTACATTCGTCCTCTGTTCTGCGAAGGCCGCGGACCGTTTCGCTGGGTGGCGCTGTCGGGCGAGCCTTCTGATATCCACATCACCGACGATTTAGTGCTGGAGTTGTTCCCTGAGAACCGCATTCTGCGCCGCTGGATTGATCTGGCCCGCAAGCGCATCAAGTTTCAAGGCCTGCCCGCGAGAATCTGCTGGCTCGGATACGGCGAGCGCGCGCAGTTCGGGCTGGCCATAAATGATCTGGTGAAGAAAGGAAAGATCAAGGCACCAATCGTGATTGGACGCGATCATCTGGATTGCGGCTCGGTCGCCTCGCCATTCCGCGAAACCGAAAGCATGAAAGATGGCAGCGACGCCGTAGCCGACTGGCCCCTGCTCAATGCGCTGTTGAATACTGCCGCTGGGGCTTCCTGGGTTTCGATTCACAACGGCGGCGGCGTAGGCATTGGCTACTCGTTGCACGCCGGGCAGGTGACCGTGGCCGACGGAACTGAAGGGATGGCCAAGCGAATCGAGCGCGTGCTGACAGCGGACCCGGGAATGGGCGTGATCCGCCACGTCGACGCAGGGTACGGAGAAGCGAAGGACTTCGCGAAGAAGAAAGGCGTGAAGCTGCCCATGGGACCACGTTAGTCGTCAGACGTTGGTCCAAACACTGAACGATGGAGGACGGCCGTCCTCGCCCGTCCCGCCCGAGCATCAGCAGGATCTGGATAGTCAACCAGCTTCCCACTGCTAGACTAATAACTTGAGCCGATCCAGAAAATCGCGACTGGAACAGCCTGCTCTGCTGCTGATTAACATCGGCCAGCTTCTCACATTGCGCTCTGCTTCCGGTAAGCCAGGTCCACGCCGCGGTACCCAACTCAACCAACTGGACATTATTGACGCCGCCGCCGTGCTGTGTCTCGGCGGAAAGATTGTTTCTGTCGGTAAGAGTAAGGACGCCCTGCGCGATTCCTGGCTGAAGAAGAATCGCAATACGGTCATCGAGATCGATTGCGAACGCCAAGTTGTTCTCCCTGGCTTCGTGGATTCCCATACTCACCCCGCCTTCGTTACTCCGCGTCTCGTCGATTTCGAAAAACGCATTGGCGGGGCTACCTACGAAGAGATCGCGGAAGCGGGCGGCGGCATCCGGTCGAGCGTGGAAGGAGTGCGCCAGGCAGGGAAGGGCCGGCTATCCGAGAAGGTGCTGCAAGCGCTGCACGAAATGGCCGAACAGGGCACGACAACTGTTGAGGCCAAATCGGGCTATGGACTCACGGTGGGGTCCGAACTGAAATCTTTAGAGGCCATTCGAGAGGCAGCCGCTCGCTGGCCGGGCACAGTCGTGGCCACGCTTCTCGGTGCCCATGTGGTTCCTAAAGAGTTTCAGGGCAAAGCGGATGAGTACGTGAATGAAGTCTGCGAAAAAATGATCCCGCAGGCAGCAAACCGAAAGCTCGCCCAATTTGTGGACGTGTTCACCGAGCGCGGAGCATTCAGCGCCGAAGACACCGCGAGAATCTTCAAGGCTGCAGAAAAGAATGGCTTGGGGGTGCGGGCGCACATCTGCCAACTAAGCGAGACTTCGTTGCAGCCGCTTTTGTGCTACAACCCAGCGTCGTTTGACCACATGGATCACGTCAACGATGCCGACATCCAAGAGCTGGCGCACCGTGACACGATCGCGACCCTCGTGCCGGGAGCGAACTACTTTCTCGGCCTGGAGAAGTTTCCACCCGCGCGAAGGTTAATCGACGCGGGCGTGCCGGTCGCTTTGGCCACGGATTACAATCCAGGTTCCTCGCCTACGCCCAGCATGCCGTTCATACTGTCGCTAGCCTGCACCCACATGAGGATGTCGCCTGCCGAGGCAATTTCCGCCGCGACCATCAACGGCGCCTGGGCGCTGCGACTCGGCGAGCGGAAAGGCTCGATTGAGCCCGGCAAGGACGCGGATCTGGCCGTATTCGAGGCCGATGACTATCGCGAAATCCCGTACTGGTTCGCCTCCAATCGGTGCGCCTTCACCGTTTTGAACGGAACGCTGATCGCATCGGCTGGCTCCGCGGTGTTGGGCTGAACTCGTGAACTGGGATTGCGTGCAAAGCGCATACTGGTTCCAGTGGCTCGGAATGCCTATTGTCGCTGACCACTTCCCCTGGCGTTGAGGGAATTCAGCTTGGTTGTTATAATCGTGGCTGTTCCACCCGCTTCCGGCATTTTGACTGCCAGGGAATTGCCAGCAATTCCGCCAAAGTCTGGCGTGGCCCACAACTCGCAAGCGTTCGGCGGCGGAGCCGTAACAGCGTGGCCAGGTAGCTCAGGTGGTAGAGCGCAGCCCTGAAAAGGCTGGCGTCGGCGGTTCAACTCCGTCCCTGGCCACCACATTTCAAAGCAGTTAACATTACTTTTCATTTTCCGTATTACCCGCAGTTTACCCGCAGTTGCCCGCACTACTGCACCAAACCCGTTACTGGAGCCGTTTTCTCCAGGTTCTTGACCGGATCAGGTTCAGCTGCCTTCCTACCGCGGAACAGCAACTCCAAGAACATCCCCTGGGCTTCGAGCTTGTCTTCGGTCACCGCCTTCGCGTAGACCTCAAGGGTCGTCTTCAGGTTTTGGTGCCGGAGCATTTCCTGCACCAACTTCGGATCGACCTTCAACTTGACCAAGACCGAAGCGAGCGTCCTTCGGAAAGTGTGGAATCCGAAGGTGCGCGGCGGAGCCACGACTCCCGCCTTCTTGGCGGCCACGCGCAGGTAATCGGCAACCAGCATGTTGGCCGCGGGAGGCTTGGTGCCCTTGGCGCGAAGACTCGGGAAAACCAAGTCTTCGTCGGAGGCATATAGGGTTTCCTGACGCCAAGCGAGCAGATGTGCCGCGAGCAGAGGATGCATCGGAACCGGAGCCTTCGAGGCCTTCGATTTCGGAGCTCCAAAACGGCGGTACACGTAAGCCCGGCGCACCCGTATCAGCTGTGCGACGAAATCCAGATCCTTCCACATCAGAGCCAAAATTTCGCTGACGCGCAATGCCGTGGCCGCGTCAGTTAGGACCATGGTGCGGCGCATCAGGTCCAGATTATCGAAGATATCGAGCACCTGGGGCAGGGTGAGGATGACCGGCTCGAAGTCAGTCTTGGACGATTGACGAACGAAGTGAATGGGGTTCCCCTCCTCGGAACGAGGAAGAAGCCCGTATCGCTGTCCGTGTTTGTAGACCAAGTTCATGACTTTCCGGATCTCTACTAGAGTTGAGTTTTCAAGGCCATGTTTCTTCCTGAGCGCCTTGAGCCAACGCTCAACCTCGATCGGCTCGACGGTGAGCGCTGGCGTCGTCTCCCAGCGGGGCAAGGCCCAACGTTTGAGATAGCGCCGATACTTGAGGATCGTCGAATACGCTTTCTCGATCTGGGCATTCTCCTGGTTCTCTGGGAGTTCGTGTTGCGTGTAGTGCGCCGCAAGCTGACCAAATGTAGCCTGCGGGCTGACACCGAACGTTGATTGATTGGGATTGAGTCTGAGTTCTTCCACCCGCCGCCAGGCGGTTTCCTCGCTGGGAAATTCCTTGAGGGAACCTACTCGGATGGGTGTGGCCTCCACCCACTTGCCATCCTCTTGACGCCGCTGGCGGTAGCAAAATAACCAGACCTCCCCGGATTTGCGATGCTTCTTGCGAAGCCATCCGTTCTGAAACCGTGCCATCACTTCTCCCTTCGAGATGTGGCACGGGTGGCTGGTACAGAGTTTTGCTTAGTACGAGCCCACTCGTCAAGCTCGCTCAACTTGTACCGCCATGTAGTGCGTCCTTTGCGGGCGCCGGTTAGGACCGGGTGTGCGGGAATTCTGCCCTCCCGAGACAGCCTTTGTATCGTCTTCCGGTCGACAGACAGGAATTCCGCCGCCCGTTTGCAATCAACGTAAGATTCAATGTGGGCTGAGAGGGCCGGAGTGATCGGCCATGGCTGGGTCGACATTGCATCCTCGTTAAGTGTTCCTCGCGGAGTTTCGTGTCCGAGCGGTGGTTTGTCCAGGAACTGGTCGAATCGACCAAGTCACGGACAGTCTGGCGAGCCACCAAGCGCAGAATCTCCATTGACTCGCAGCGGAATAGTAACTTTGGAACCCTCCCCATCGTTCGACGTTATGTAAAGCCTGTAGCACGAGGGGGTCCGTCCGTCGGCCCGACCAGAAAAAGCCACCGATCTAGACCAGTCCGATCCGTGAATTCTATTTAAGGTGAAAACGGATTTCGGTCAAATGGCCTCAGCGACCGGTGCCCCACTCTTGTCGAAGTGCATGATTCCTGTTGAATAACCTCTTGTCACGACACGCTTTAGCGCCTTCTGTCAACAAGCTCCGCAGGCAGGTGTTTGGGTTACGCGCCGGAAGACCAAATTGGCGTTGAGAGGTCAAAGCGACGATCTCATTGTCACGCTTAACTATGTTGTCCCCCACTGCTTGCGGGAAGTAAGGACGCCCAGGAGTTGGCAGGCGCTATGACGAACGGTCGCAGGGAAGCACAGAGTCACCACCCAGAGTGTTCTCAGTTGAAAATTCCTCAGGTCAGAGAAGGAAATGAAGAAGTAAGCGGCAAAAGTCACCGCCTCTGCTTTCCCGCTGCGAGTTGAGCAATCTCTGTCAGGATCGCAGCAAGTCGTGGTTGCACCGTGGTGTCACTGCTCAATTGCAGTAAATCAAGAAGCAAAGTGCAGAGGTCAATGAGACACCAGTTCACAACCGGGAGTGGAGAACCCTTAGTCGGCTCTCTGAATTGAATCGGTTGTCCCGGTATGTCGTCGTGATATTGCTGCAAACACAGCGAAGTCGGATGTGAATGCTCACTCAGATGCGTGTAGTCCTCTTTCGTGTCGCCGCCGAAGGTCTTATCAACGTGTGCTTCGTAGGAAGCCAAAGCATCCCCCAAGCGAATCGCCTTCGGGATGTCGATTTTAATTTGCGTCGAGTCGTACTTCTGACCGTACTCTCTAATAAATCTGCTCCCAATGACGGCCTGATTGAGTAAGTCACGGGCTGCATCCCAATCTCTCGCCGCGACGTGCTTCTGAAGATTCTCATTCATGTAGCAGACCTGAGCGGCCCACTCGAAAACGTGTCTGGTTACGACCATCGCTGTCGGAATATTCCCGCTGTCTGCGAGGACAATGACACCGCGCAGCACGGTCCTAATGTGCGCGATGACCGAGTAGACGTAGTAGGTGACAGCCCAACGAATATAGGCTTCCTTGCCTTCGTCTGGTGACTGCGCTCTCCTCGGCGGCGGGTCGAGAGCCAGAGCCAGACTGTCGAATGCTTTGCTGACGATGCTGAGTGGATTGAATCCTTGCATTGCTTGCCTTCTAGGATTATAACAGCGTGGCGAATCAAAGGCGAAAGGGCGTAAAATGGACGAGGGCCGCAAACGAGTTGTCGGGATTATGGCCTCGATTCTAGCGGCTCGGAAACTCGCGCAATACGACAGCGGCAAGCGAGTGCCTGCAACGGTCGCGGCAATCTCGGACGCAGTTCGTTGGGCCGAGGAGATACTGCGAGAGATTGACCAGAGATGGCCGGACGGAAAGAGTGGACATGCTCAGTAAGAAAGAAATGGAACAGTGCGCCCTAGACGCGGCACGCAAAGCAGGCGCTCCGATTCCAACGGGAGAGTTGGAAGGCGAGGAACCGGACTTTCGATTTCAGACGCCGCCGCTCGGGATTGATGTTTCCGAATTGGTACGACCAGCCTGCACCAACTATGGAATCCTGCCGTTTGGAGCAGGAACGGTTTCGTCAAAAGATTTTGGACAGCGTGCGGCAGGAATGCGCGAAGCAGGGCGTCTCTTCGATATAGGTCCACGTTTACTTCACTGACCCGAGGGGCAAGAAACAGTACAAACAGGAATTGATAAAATCGCTCACCGAAGTCGTGACGGCCAACTACGAGAAGGCCGCGCCGTACTGGAGTTTGGAAGAACCGAACCTGTTGCCGGAGGGGTTTGACCAGATTCAAATTTTCTCTGGTGATGGCGAATGGTGGAGTGCGACACTCGGTCGGCTCACTGCTTCTCAAATTCCTCTGCATCTTGCCGCTTGCATCGCGGCAAAGGAAATAAAACTGCCTGCGTATCGAAAGAATCTGCCGAGTGGAGCAGAGGTCTGGCTTTTGCTGTACAGCGGTGTGACGATTCCTCGCAGCGTTAATATTCCAGGCGGCATCCGTGAGTGGAAATTTCCGTTTGAGTTTGACCGCGTCTTCTGGTTTTCATTCTTAGAAAATGAAGTGGTAGAACTCCAACGAGGTCCACAGACGCCAGAAAACTACCCGGACCAGTGGATTCGGATGGAGTTCGTTTGTGAGTGTGGAACGAAGTGTCGCATTGATGTCGAGTTGCTGGACGGGCCGTTCGTCGGCCACGCGTATCAACACTGTGGCACAACTACGGGACGATATGTGCCGGGGCGGGTTATCAAGATGTGGGAGGGACGCGAAGCAGAGTTGACTCTCGTCAAGAGGTAGAGGATGGGCGCAATAACTGTAACGAAACCGGCGAGACCAGACCCCGTACCCTCGGGTTGCTGGGCGGCAAGTTTGGGAGATTGCAGCAAGAAGATGTCGCGTGAGCACACAGTCTCTCGCAGTTTGTTTGCTACGGACGAGGTCTTCGTGCAGGGCTTCCCGTGGTGCGCGAATGAACCAAAGAAAATCGGAGTCGCAAGCCTCGTTGCAAAAATCCTCTGTGAGAAGCACAACAACGCACTGAGTAAACTAGACTCTGCGGCACTCCACGGATTCGACGTTTTCCGCACAAACAGCACTGCGCTTTGTGTCACGGACTTCCAGGGCAGCCACCCATTGACTATGCGACAACGATGTTTCCGAAACCGCCACAATTGTTCCGTGGAAAGGGTGTGACCGATGACCCGGCATCGGAGACTTACTGGAAGGCAGCCAACGGAATCCGTCTTTCGGGGATGCCCTCCTTCAAGACCAAGCTAACCGACACCCAGCTATGGCAGGTTAGCGAATTGCTCGCGCATGCGAATGAAATTCCTGAATCGGTGAAGAGGATGCTTATCCCAGATTCGCCGATGTCGGCATCGGTGCCCGAGGAACGGCCGCTCCAAAAGTAGTCGAGACGGTAAACAAGTTTACCGAAGAAATGGGAAGGCGGTGACCGGTGCATCTTTGTGCAATCCACACCCGGACTCCAAAACGCGGTCTACTACGAGGCAAAAATGGTGTCGTGTGAGGCCAGAAATCGCACAAATAATGGAGACTAAGGATCGGAGTGTGATAGTGCGAAATGCGCTCGCGAACAAACAGCATGGGAATGTGCACCTTCGGCCTGGGAGGGCCGTGCCGAATCATTCTTGAGGGCAACGCAAACTGGATGGTCTTGACGTTTCCTCGGGCAATGCCGTCGCGTGTGCCTGCGAAAAACGGTATTTGCCAAGAGCACAAAAGGCTTGACGGCCCGAGATGAAAGGGCAAGAGGAGAACTGCTGTTTCGCGACCGAATACGTAGTAGGCGGGTCCTACTCTACAGCCATTCTTATCCCATATTTGTTGAGCTTATAGGCTAAGGCGCTGCGGGATAGTCCCATCCGGCGGGCGGCTTCGGCCTGCGCTCCCCCGGTGGCCGAGAGCGTCTGCAGGATGAGCTCTTTTTCGGTTCGCTCCAGCAGTTCCGTCAGATCGAAAGAATCCGAAGCGGACAAGGTAAGGTGCTGGGGTGACGGTTTGCCTTCCTTGCCATTGGTGGGCAGCGCTTCTGCACGGTGCACGACAGGGAGGTCTTCAATTCCAATCTCGAGATTGCTGGTCAGAATGTAAGCGCGCTCGATCAGGTTCTTCAGTTCCCGCAGATTGCCGGGAAACTGATATCCCTGCAGGTTTTCCAATGCTTGCGGGCTGATGTGTCTCCGCGGCATCTTGAGTTCGGTGGCAACCTGCCGGCAGAACATTTCACTGAGGCCGGGAATGTCCTCACGCCGATCGCGCAAAGGCGGGAGGTGGATTGGCACCACCGCCAAGCGATAGAAAAGGTCTTCACGGAAAAGGCCTTCACGGACACGTTGCTCGAGATTACGATGAGTGGCGACCAGAACACGGACGTCCACTTTTCTTGGACGGGTGGACCCAACCCGCAGCAGTTGACCGTCGGTTAGGATGCGCAGCAGTTTGGCTTGCGCGGCCAGAGACATTTCTCCCGCTTCATCGAGGAATAAGGTGCCCTCGTGAGCGGCTTCAAACAATCCCTGGCGGCTGTGATCTGCGCCCGTGAACGCGCCTTTTTCGTGGCCGAAGAGTTCGCTTTCAAGGAGAGTCTCGGTGAATGCCGCACAGTTCACGGCCACAAATGGCTTCGCGGATCGAGCGCTGTTACGATGGATAGCCCTTGCCACCAGTTCCTTGCCAGTGCCGGTTTCTCCGGTGATCAGAACGGTGGCATGAGTCGGCGCCACGCGAGCGATGCGGTCGCGAACGTCGCGGATGAGTTCACTCTCGCCGTAAATCTCCGATGCTCCCTCTAGGTGTACGACCCTGTCTTTTAACAGCACGTTCTCGCGCAGCAGTCGGGTGCGTTCACACGCCCGCCGCACGGTGGCGCGCACTACTTCGGGCTGGAATGGCTTAGTGAGGAAGTCGAAGGCGCCATGACGCATGCTTTCCACGGCTAGTTCGATACTGGCCACTGCCGTCAGAAAAATGACAGAAATCTTGGGATCAATTTCCTGGGCCGAGGCCATCACGACCAGGCCTTCTCCGTCAGGCATCTTCTGATCGGTAACAACGACATCGAAGTCGTTTGCCGCCAGGCTATACTGGGCGTCTTGGACGCCCGCAGCCTCGAAGATCTCATGCTGGTCCTGGCGGAGGTTCGACGCCAAGATACGTCGCATGCTGGGTTCATCGTCAACCAGGAGAATTCTTCCCATCTGTATTAATTCCTATCTTTACTGACACGCTCTTTCAGGCATTGGCAGAATCAGCGAAAAGCAAGTTCGTTGTGGACCGTTGGTCGCGATTAACAGGTCACCACCGTGGGCGCGGGCGATATTGCGCGCAATGGCTAGTCCAAGCCCGGTTCCCTGCGGCTTGGTGGTGAAGAATGGCTCGAAGATGCGTCCCAGAGCCTGCTGCGGAATAGGATCTCCGGAGTTTTCGATATCGATGCAAACACGGTGGTCGAGGCTGTGTGCCGTGAGTGTGATCGAACTGTTGGCCGATGCAGCATCGACTGCATTAAGGACTAGATTCATCAGCGCTTGCTGTAATTGCCCAGAGTCAGCTTCCACCTCGAGGGAATCCGAGACCTTTACTTCCATTTGCAAGCCTTTCTGGCTGGCATGAGCACGCGATGCGTCCGTGATGTAGTGGAGAGTATCGGCCACCGAAGTGGGCGCCAGGTGCGGCGTGCGGGGTCGCGCATAGTCGAGGAACTCGGTGGTCAAGGTTACCAACCGCGCCGCCTCTGCCGAGGCGATCTCGAACATCTCGTCGCGTTCCGCTCCGGACAACTGTTTGGCCGTAGCGATCGAACTAGTGATCATCGCGACCGGATTTCGGATTTCGTGCGCAATCGCGCTGGACAAACGGCCCACGGCTGCCAACCTTTCTTCCTGGAGCAATCGCTCTCGAGTTCGTTCCAGTTCAAGCACGTTGTTTGCCAGACGCGTTTCCTTCTGCCGCAAATCGCGCACCAGACGCCAAACCACCACTCCGACTATGACGAACATGAGCGACGTGGTTCCGGCTTCAAAGTATTCCCCGACCTCGAGCGGAGGGTGTTTCTCGAAATAGCGCCAAACCCAGAAAAACAGTGAGAGGTCGGCAACCGTGATCACACCGACAACTGTGCCCAGGTCCAGGCGGAAGGCGGCTTCGAGGACCGGCACCGCCATCAGGACAAAGTACGGGCTGTCTTCGTGGTCGGTGAGCCCCGCCAGAAGAATGGCTAGCCCCAGGTTCACAACGATGGAAGTCCAGGTGAGCGCCACCACCGTGATCGGTTTCAGGGGACCTCTTAACCGCTGCACCCAGATCAATTCCAGGCTTTTCAAAAGAAAAACAGAGATTATCGCAATCACAAGCGGCTGGGACGGGTTGCCCCAAAACGAGGCGAAACGCCAATGCAGAAACAGAAGGACGGCCAGCAGCACGAGATTCAAGCCGATGAAAATGGATTCCTGACGTTGAAAGGCAGCCACATCAGAGGCGAGCACGGACGCGTCGGGAAACAGTCTCTTCAGCATGAACAGTCCTCGTACGCTACTTCGAGGAGGCGCAGACTCTTCCTGCACCAGTATACGGAGATTGGCTTGGCTTCGGCGGGCGAGATCACAGTTCATGTGACGCAGATCACAACTGGTCAAGAATTCTTGCAGGTGGAGTTCAGAATTCTGTACGGAAATCGCACAGAGCCATAGCTCCAATTGCGGGGTCGGTTCCCACACCTGTGGCGCGCAATTGCTCCAGTTAGCGTCCGTTTCCTGGGTCTGCAGTCACGGTTCTCCCTGCGCAGAACTTTGGCGCAGCAATTGCCTATCGAATGGCATAGCACGATCGGGCCGCGAGCGCGGGCAAACTTTCCCTCTGCAGCGGGCCGCACCTGCAAAAGAGCAGGATCAGAAGGTTTGACGATCGGAGATAGTTGGATGTTGCACTCGAAAACACTTCTGTTCTGGACCGCGCTGGTTTGTGCAATGGGCCTGCTTCTTAACTCCGCTGGCTGTGTAGGAGCTTCGTCCGGCACCTTGCCAAATTCAGATCCGCCGGATCCAACATCGCTAAAAATCCAGCACGTTGTTGTGATCTTTCAAGAGAATCGCACGCCCGACAACCTGTTCCAGGGCTTGCCAAATGCGGACATCGTGAATAGCGGGCTGAACTCACACGGCCAGATGGTTCCGTTAGCACCGGTGTCCCTAGCGTCCGACTACGACCTGGATCACTCCCACGGAGCATTTGTAGCGATGTACGATGGCGGTAAGATAGATGGAGCGGACAAAGTTGGGGTGCGCTGCTTTAAGAAGACAGTTAACTGTCCGCCCTCCAATCCGCAGTTCGTGTATGTCAATCCTTCCGAGGCCAGTCCCTACCTTCGGTTGGCCGAACAGAACACCTTTGGTGACCGTATGTTCCAGACCAACCAAGGGCCGAGCTTCCCGGCGCATCAATTTATTATTTCGGGCACATCGGCACCCACTGCCACGAGCGATCTGCTGGCGGCGGAGAATCCGAGTGGTCCAAACCCGTTTTGGCACACCGGGTGTACTGCTCCAGCGGGGGAGACCGTCGCTTTGATTGATCCCTCTGGTAGCGAGTCTGCAGCGCAATACCCGTGCTTCGAACATCTCACGCTCATGGATCTGCTCGAGGCTAAGAAAATCAGCTGGAGGTATTACACGCCATCCGCTGGCTTCATCTGGACAGGACCCAATGCAATTCAGCATCTGAGATCAGGCCCGGCTTGGTCGAATGTGATTCTTCCGCAGACCCAGGTGTTGAAGGATATCAGTAAGGGTGTGCTCCCCGCCGTAAGCTGGGTGATCCCGTCCGGCCAAGCCTCCGACCATCCAGGGAACAGTGGATTCGGCCCGTCGTGGGTCGCTTCTATTGTCAACGCCATCGGCAACAGCCCGTATTGGTCGAATACCGCAATCTTCATTACCTGGGATGACTGGGGAGGGTTCTACGACCACGTTGCGCCTCCGATCTACAACTCCTATGAGTACGGTTTCCGTGTGCCGTTGATCGTAGTATCCCCCTTCGCGAAAGCGCATTATGTCTCTCATGTCACGCATGATTTCGGCAGCGTCCTGAGCTTCATCGAGGAGAACTTCGAGCTACCCTCGCTCGGATATGCTGATTCTCGCGCCGACGACCTGTCTGACTGCTTCGATTTCAACCAGGCACCGCTGAGATTTCAGACGATTGCTGCTCCGCTCAAAGCGCAGCACTTCCTTGACGACCAAACGCCACCGACAGATCCTGATAACGATTGAGCCTGCGTTGCAAGTGTCAAGAATTCTGGCGGAGTTCAGAATTCTGTACGCAAATCGCGCCGAACCTTCAATCTCGTTCGCAGCTATCACGGCGCGGTGTGACGCACGTCATATTTTTTCAATTCACACTCAATGTAGACTTGCTTCGGGTGAGCCTTGCTTGACGAAGCATGTTCGAAATGCCTTGCCTGTTTGGAGCGGGGATTGGACGCAATGGGCCCACTATGCCTCCCGGCTCTGCCGATCGTATTCTTCCTAGTCTCGCTGCCCGCAGCCTATGGCCAAGATAATTACGAGATCCAGGTCTACGGTTCCGAGATGGGGCCGCCGGGCTCTACCATGATGGAACTCCACAGCAACTTCACTGTACTGGGAAGCACGACGGTGAAGGACGGCGTGAATCCGACCCAGCACTCGATGCACGAGACCCTGGAAGTAACTCACGGCTTCACGGATTGGTTCGAGACCGGCTTTTACGTGTTCAGTAGCATTCAACCGGATGGCGGCTGGCAGTGGGTCGGTGACCACATACGCCCGCGTTTGACCGTGCCCGAATCCTGGCACTGGCCGGTTGGTCTGAGCCTGGCACAAGAATTTGGTTATCAGCAGCGCTCGTTTTCGGAAGACACGTGGACCTGGGAGATCCGTCCGATCATCGACAAGAAAGCAGGGCGTTGGTACATGTCGTTCAATCCTACTTTCGATCGCGCACTGCACGGTGACGGCGTCAAGAACGGATTCGAGTTCTCTCCCAACGCCAAGGTCAGCTTCGATTTCACGAAAAAGATTGCTGGAGGGCTGGAATACTACGGTTCCCTAGGACCAGTCAACGGCTTCAATTCCTGGAGTCATCAGCATCACCAATTCTTTCCTACCATCGATCTGGATGTTTCGCCCAAGTGGGAGCTCAACTTCGGAGTGGGTTACGACGCCAGCAGCTCCAACGATCGCCTGATCGTGAAATTCATCCTCGGCCGGCGCTTCCGCTGGGGCGGCGATCGGGAAAGCGGCGAACCTGCTACCAAAAAAACTTCCACATCGAAACCGTGAGACAACTACTGTTCTGAGCGTTCGGAATCCTGAACAGCTTGGCACAGACGTTCAAAACTCTTCTGGACACCCAGGCATCAGCTCCGAGCTAACTATCGCGTTTTCAGTAGATCCGATCTGGTACGCGAGCTGCTAACAATGAGCCAGCGATGCTCCCCTACCTCGCGAGGATGGGCTTTGGTAGGAATCGAAGTCAAATCAAGAATTCCAAGGAGAAAAAGGTATGAAAAAATTGACAGCTCTGCTCTCCCTTGTCCTGCTGGCCGGTGTGATGCAAGCCATGGCCTCTGGACTGATTACGAAATTTCAGGCGGAACAAGACGCTCTGAACGCGGTAGGCGGTGGCACTGTTCATCAGGCTTACGTCGAAAAAGAGATGGGTAAGCTAGTCTGGGCGGTGGACATCTCCAAAGCCGAGACTTACTACCAAGTTTGGGTCGACGCGCACAGCGGCACGATCCTCAGCGTCATTCTGCACCTGCCCCCAAGCAAAACTATCACCAAGCAACAAGCCGAACAGATTGCCCTGAAAGCGGTCGGTGGAGGCAGGGTCATGCAGGCCCAGCGCGATCAGTGGAAGGGATATCAAATCTGGGACGTCGCCATCACCCAGCCGGGGTGGGAGTACGACGTCTATGTCGATGCGCATACTGGTGCAGTGCTAAAGATCATCAAGCAGAGGAATGCAGCGAGTCAGAAGTTCATCAGCAAAGCCAAGGCAGAGCAGATCGCTCTGAATGCCGTTGGCGGTGGCACGGTGCTCTTGGTGGTTCTTGAAAAGAATGACAACCCTCCTGACTGGTCTGTGGATTTGAGCGCCACAAACGGCAACGAGTACGAGGTCAAGGTCAATGCCTACACGGGAAAGGTGATTGCCATCATTCCTGGTGGATAGATCACGATCCTTACAATTTCCCCGTGCCCCCGGTTGGTCGTTCGCGACTGGCCGGGGGTTCTTTCTCGATCACCGTTTGAAGAGTTCACAGCCGGGCGTGATCACGTGATCACTCGTCATGGTGATAAACAGCACAGCGTTGAAGAGTTGCGGAGATACGAGCTTAGAATTAGCGCACTTCCGCACAAGCAAAGGGGTGGATTGTAGTTCCGGTGAGAATTGCGTCTGCTCTCACATGGCGAACGTACGAAACAAACGGGCCTAATGCTGGACGTCGTTGCTGGCGCGGTTCTGCTTTTCGTCTTCTCGGCGGCAGCACAGATTTCTCCTGGTCCTCTCTCCCATGCGCATAAATTTCTGAACGGCACTACTAACCGCAACACTTGTCATAAGCTGGGTGCAGGTGAAGCCAACTTCAGGTGTGTGGATTGCCACACGAGGATCGCTACTCGCCTTGTCAATCGAAAACTGTACAGAACGGCCTCGGTGTTCAGAATTTTTCTTGACAATCGAGCATCGGCTACTAGCTAAGTGACTTTGTTTTAGCATTCCACTCTGGAACACAAACTGCTTCAACTAGACAGACGCCACTCAAGAGGAAACCATATGAAATCGAGAGGATGGATGGGCATTGCACTCGTCGCCATGCTGGCGATTAGCGTCGGCAATGCACAAACTTCACACCGCTCCGCGCTTAACCTCAAAGTTCCCTTCGAATTTGTAGTCGGAAACCAAACGTTCCCAGCCGGAACCTACGAGTTCCAATCGTTGCTCAACTCCGTCCCGAGCAAAGACACCATCGACGTGCTCGTGGTGCGGAGCTCGGAGGGACGCCTGTACCAGGCCATCGTAACTGATGTGGTTGGCAGAAAGGAGCCCAACAATCCGAGGTTGGTTTTCATCCGCAGTGGCGGCCACACTTTCCTGTCTGAGGTTTGGGAGCCTGGGAAACAGGTTGGCTGCCGGCTTCAGGGCCGCAAAAACCATACGCAAACAGCGGAGAGCGAGAACGCCAAAGTGACCCTGATCGCGTCAACCGACGGTCGCTAAAGAGCACTGGTGTCGCCGTGAGTTTGGTCGCTGAGAGAGGTGGCCACGGACGGCACCGAGGATGAAGTAAAAGTCAATGCCCACAACGGAAAGGTGGGTGCCATTATTCGTGGCGGTTAAGGCGTGGAGTTCGATACCTCTCCCTCCACACCCCCGGTGAGCGGCTCACGACCCGCTCCCGGGTTTTCTCATCGCCCGAAACCCAGCCGAGAAGAACATCCTAGTGACCCAGCCGAAGTCGGCGAATCGTTGAGCGCGGTTGGGTCCCGACCGCGTTGAACCACATCACCCACCTGCATGATCCCCAAAACCTGGTTTGGTTGCCGGATTGCTTGCCCATTAAGAGGTAGGGATTCGTACAAGAAACGGGCTGTACAACGCTGAACCGCCGTTATCGTAACGATCGCATCTGACTTCATATGCCAGAGTTGAGACGGAGGCATTCTTCAATTGTCTCGGCACTCCGGGCCCTCGTTTTCGGGCTCGCACTTTCATCTGCTGCTCAAATCTCTCCTGGCCCTCTCTCGCGCGCCCACCAAACCCTGAGTGGCCCAACCAATTGCACGACTTGTCACAAGTTGGGTGGCGAGCGAACGTTCAAATGCCTGCAATGCCACACTGAGATCGGAAACCGCATTTCCGCTCACAAAGGACTACATGCGACGTACAACATCAACCCGGGTTCCAGCCAGGACTGCGCACGTTGTCACTCCGACCACAATGGCGAGGACTTTCCGCTAATCAAGTGGGATCCGAAAGCATTCGATCACAAACAGACCGGGTATGTGCTCGAAGGCAAACACACAGGGTTAGCGTGTAATCGTTGCCACTCGGCGGACAAAGTTGCTGTCTCCGAGCGTGCGAATATCAAAGTCAAAGATTTGAACAAAACGTTCTTGGGAGTTTCCCAGAGCTGCGTTACTTGCCACCAGGACGAACACAAGGGACGCCTAGGTTCAAACTGTCTGCAGTGTCACAACTTTACGGATTGGAAGACAATCACAGTCAACCCGTTCGATCACTCGAAAACGCGCTATCCCCTCATCGGTTTGCATGCGCAAGTAGCCTGTCAGAAGTGCCACACGCCGGGGCCCGACAACAAGCCAAGATATGTCGGGATTCTCTTCGCGCGGTGCGTGGATTGCCACAGTGATCCGCATCACGGGAGCTTCGCCCAAGGCTGCCAGGCGTGCCACAAGACCAGCGGATGGAAGAAGATTTCGGTCGAGGCAGTAAGCGAAAGCTTCGATCACTCCAAAACCAAGTACCCGCTGCTGGGAAAGCATGCGACGGTCGATTGCATTCTGTGCCACGGCCGCAGCGACTTCAAGAAGCCGCTGGCTTTTCAGCAATGCATGGATTGCCACAAACCCGACCCACACAATCGGCAGTTCGCTAGGCGGCCGGGCGGCGCGGAGTGCGCCTCGTGTCACACCGTGGACGGGTGGAAACCCTCGAAGTTTACTGTGAGGGATCACGCTTCGTCTGCCTATCCGCTAGAGGGTGGGCACACCAGGTTGCAGTGTGCGCAGTGCCACATCCCCAAGGGGAAAGACACTTTGTTCAAAGTCAAGTTCCAGCGCTGCACCGACTGTCATAGCGACCAGCATGCCGGACAGTTCGCGGCTGCACCCTATCTCAACGCTTGCGACCGCTGCCACAATCTCGAGGGCTACAAGCCATCTACGTTCACGCTGGCTCGCCACGGAGAGACACACTTCATTCTGACTGACGGGCACATCGCGGTTTCGTGCAGTGACTGCCATAAAGAGTCTGAGGAGTTCAAACCAAAGCCGGCCGTGATCTATCACTGGCAGAATCTCTCCTGCACCAGTTGCCATGCTGACCCGCACAAAGGCCAGTTCAAGGAGCACATGCTGCAGGCGCGAGCGGGCGGAGGCTCGATCGGTTGCGAAGCTTGTCACTCGACCAAGTCCTGGAAGGAACTATCCGGCTTCAATCACTCAAAGACGTCTTTCCCGTTGCTGGGAACTCACCGCGCCACGGCTTGTATCGACTGCCACAAGCCGCAGAACATGAGCACCAAACTGGTTGATGCGGACTTCAAAACAGCGCCCACGAACTGTGAAGAGTGTCACCAGGATGCGCACGGCGGGCAATTTGCAAAAAACCAGAAAACGCCTTGTGCGGACTGTCACAGCAGCGTGAAATGGAAACCTTCCTTGTTCGAACACGACACGCGAACCTCTTTTTCACTGCAGGGCGCGCATCGCAACGTACGCTGCGACGCGTGCCACAAACTGACACGCGTCGTGGATGGCAGAACCGTTCTGTTCTACAAGCCCACTCCCAAAGACTGCGCCGCATGCCACGGATCGAACATCTCCGCGAAACCCGCGAACTGGCGGCCCATCAGATAACCGGTTACCGCAGTAGCAGTCTCCGGCACAACCAACGCCTGAGGTGAACAGATTTTTGTACAAAGTAAAGTTTTTTGACACTTTCTAGCGTTGCGTAAAAAATGCGGCCGCCACGAAGAACTTACCTTTCGCAAGTGTGCAAGCATCACGTGGACAGAAATTTGAACACGTCGTGAATTGGTGGAATGAACACCGACTTGCGTAACTTTTTGCGACTCGTACAACCATCTATTCTGACTGGGCTTCGAATTGCATAAGTCGTCTTCAATTCGTCTTCTTTCTTTTCTTGCAGCGTTCTGGTTTTCAAAGTTGGATGGCATGTTTGGTTCAGGGACTCTGATCAATCTGATCGCGTCGTTGCTGCTGTTCACATCCGCAGTTTCCGGAGATGCGCAGTCGCAGGGCAACGCCAATACGCGCAGCCCGCATGGCCCATTGAATATCCCTTGCCAAAATTGCCACACCTTCAGCGGATGGAAACCGATCCGCAACATTCCGGAGTTTGATCACGGCCAGACGCGGTACCCACTCCGCGGCATGCATCAGGGAGTTGCTTGCACGCAGTGCCACATCAAGCCGGTCTTCACCAACGTCGGCCAAAGATGCGCCGATTGCCACGCTGACATTCACAAACGGCAGTTTGGTGCGAGTTGCGAACAGTGCCACACGGTCAAGGGATGGCAGGTTGCTGTGCAGCAGATCCAGCAGCACCAGAATCGCTTCCCTCTGCTTGGCGCACATGCCGCTTTGGACTGCAGTTCGTGCCATAAGGGCGCGGCGACCGGGCAGTTCCAAGGACTAGCTACGCAATGCTATTCCTGCCATGCGACCGAGTACCAGCGGACGACCGGCCCCGGCCACGTGCAGGCGAGCTTCCCCACAGCGTGCGAACAATGCCACAGCATGGATAACTGGTTTGGCGTGAAGTTTGATCATCTGAAGTTCACGGGGTTTGCACTGACCGGGATGCATGCCACGCTGGATTGCATGGCCTGCCATCTCGGGGGAAAGTTCAAGGGAACGCCGGCCAACTGCGTCGGTTGCCACTTGCCCGCCTACCGAAAGTCCACCAACCCCAACCATGTAACCTTCAATTTTCCCCAGACCTGCCAAACCTGCCACAACACGAGTGCGTGGCAGCCGGCCACGTTCGATCACAACCTGGTGGGATTTCCGCTGACCGGAAGGCACACAACGCTGCAGTGCACGCAATGTCACGTCAACGGCAACTACAACCTGAGCAGTGGCGCTTGCAGTACTTGCCACATGAAGGATTACAACAGCACCGCTAACCCCAATCATGGGCAGGCTGGATTCCCGACCGATTGTTCGGTCTGTCACACCACAGTTTCGTGGTCGGGAGCGAAGTTCAACCACAATGGTACTGGCTTTCCTCTGACCGGCGCTCATGCAACGGTGCAATGCTCGCAGTGTCACCTCAATGGAAATTACAAACTGACGAACGCCGCGTGTGTCTCCTGTCACTTGACGGACTACAACAAGACCAACAACCCCAATCATGCGCAGGCAGGGTTTCCACAGCAATGCGAAGTCTGCCACAACACGACGTCGTGGATCCCCGCAACCTTCGATCACAGTAAGACGAGTTTCCCCCTTACTGGGGCGCACACGACCGTGCCCTGCGTCCAGTGCCACGTGAACAATAACTACATAAACGTTCCCACGGACTGTTATTCCTGTCACAAGAAGGACTACGACGGCACCACAGACCCGAATCACAAGGCGGCTGGATTCCCGACCACTTGCCAGATTTGCCACTCCACCAATTCATGGCAGGGCGCTGTGTTCAACCACACCTGGTTCCCCATGAGGCACGGAGGGGCAAGTACGTGCAGCAACTGCCACACGAATCCATCGAACTACTCGGTGTTTTCCTGCACGATTTGTCACGGGAAGACGCAAACTGACCAGCAGCACCAAGGCGTCTCTGGCTATGTCTATAACAGCCCTAACTGCTATCAGTGCCATCCCAACGGACGGGGTGGCGGATAGGAGCGTTGGAGCGATTTTCTGGCGCAAGCGGAGCGCCAGCGAGTGATAACAGCAAATGAAGGCAGTACGGAAACAATTCGGAATGGTGATGCTGCTGGTGTCTTGTGCGGCCGCACACAACAGAATCGCAGCGGTGCGAGACGTGACCGCAGCGCAAGAGGGGACCGGCGTGCGAGTTGAGGTGACGCTCAGTTCGCCGACAGGAGCTTCGGTGAAGACCGCTAGCCATCCCGATCGGCTCGTCCTCGACTTAACCAGCGCCAGATGTGACACCAAGGCGGGAAGTGTGAACGTGAACTTCAATGGTGTACGGAAAGTGCGGACAGCACAGTACGGCAACGTCCCCCCGGTCGTCCGCGTAGTAGTGGATCTCGATCAGCCGCATGAATACACCATGAAAGCGGAAGGAACGCGAATCATTCTAGATATCCACGCCACCACGAAGTTGCGAACCGGATCGTCTCAAGGTGCGCCAGGAGCAGGAGCCTCGGGAAACGTGACCGGAATATTTCGCCGTTATAAAAACTCGCAAGCGCCCGACGTTAGCGACCGAACTGCTAAGGTCGAGATGTCTCCACCGACCCCGGGGACGCAAACGCTCCCGGTTGTGTCGAGCAGTGTTTCTCAGTCGCCGACGACAGACTCTCCTGCGGTGCCTCAGGTCGCCTCAGTTGCGCAGGGCCCGGCCACCATTGCTTCTTCACAAACCGCCGGGGAGCAGGCTGCCTTCGTTGTGACTCATGAGATTCAGTCGTCGCCGCACGCACCGAATGATGAGAGTAGCGCTTCCTCTACCAGACCTGGCACATCTCCAGCGGCGACGGCGTCTGAAGGCACGCAGACAATTCTGACTGTTCGTGCGGCAGATCCCAGCTTACGAACGGTTTTCAAAGTGAAGTACGTCGCCGAAGGAGTCGCTTACCTGGACGGGGGCCGCAGTTCGGGGCTGGCCGAAGGCATGAAGTTAGAGGTTCAGGATTCCGACCACCTTCCGCGCGAAGGGGTTGCCGTCGCGCCCTCGGATGCCGGAGTCGTTGGCGAACTAGTTGTGACCGCACTGGCGGAAACTTCCGCCGTGACCGATATTCACTCGCCCAAGCGTTTGGTTAAACCAGGTGACTTGGCTTATCTCTCTTCGGGGGATTCTGCAGCGCTGGTTCAGCAGCAAGCCTTGAGCGCCACGCGAAAGTACCCCGCTGTGATTAGCTTCACTGAAGGCGATCCTCTCGACGAAGAAGTTCGTGACGAAATACCGCGGCCACCGATGCCTTCTGTGAACCGTGCCCGCGGCCGTTTCGGCTTCGACTACATGGGCACGATAAGCCATGGCACTTCTGCGATTACGAGTTCGGATGTGGGCATGATTTTTCGCGGGGACATTACGCGGATCAATGGCACCTATTGGAATCTGAGCGGGTACTGGCGCGGGCGATTCACGTCGCAGGTCCCCGCAGGCCAGCAGACTTTGCAAGACTTAATCAATCGCACTTATCACCTCAGCATGACTTATGACAATCCGAACTCGTCCTTGGTCGCGGGATTCGGGCGTCTGTATTTGCCATGGGCACCGAGTCTCAACACCATCGACGGCGGCTATTTCGGAAAGAGGCTCTCGAAGGGAACGACCCTTGGAGTTTTTGGCGGCTCGACTCCCGATCCGACCTCATGGAATTACAGCCCAGGTCGTGTCATCGGCGGCGCCTTCATCAATTTTGATGGTGGCAGCTTCGATGGAGTCCATTACAGCAGCACGTCGGGTGCTGGAATCAACATGGTGAACTGGCAGATGAACCGGCCATTTGTCTTCTTCGAGAACACCGTGTCCTATACGCGATATCTGTCGGTCTACGATTCGTTGCAGGCGGATAGTCCGAGCGGCAACCCCGCCGTGCCAGCACCCGGTCTAGGATTGAGCGTGAATTTCCTTACGGTGCGCGTGCAGCCGCATCCGAGGCTGGAGTTGGATTTTAACTACAACTACTTTCGCGACATTCCGACCTTCGACCCAACACTGATTGGTACCGGACTGCTCGACAAGTATCTGTTTCAGGGCTTCAGCATAGGCGGGCGGGTTGAAGTATTGAAGCAGATTTTCCTTTATACCGACGTAGGACGCAGCAATCGGACGGGCGACGCAACCAGTTCGCTGAATCAGATGTACGGAATCACCTTTGGGCGCGTGCCCTGGCTCGGCTTGCGGGCTGACGCGCATTATTCGCGATTCAACAGCTCGTTCGGAAACGGCTCCTACCGGGCATTTTCGCTGTCGCGAAACTTTCTTGACGGTCTCCGACTCGAGGTTCTGGCAGGAGATCAGAATTTCGCATCCACGTTCACGAGTACGAACCGTTCCCGTTTCATCACCGGCAACGTGGAGACTAATTTCGGGTCCCACTACTTCATTCAAGGAGGTTACACCGTAGACCGTGGGCAGATGAGCTACGACCAGTGGATGTTCACTATTGGCTACCGTTTTGATTCGAAGGAAAGGCATCGCGAATGATGGCTCGGACAAATCTTGTGATCTGGCTACGACGGAGCACGCTTCTCTTCTTTGTCTTATGCGAGATCTGCTGCGCGAACGCACTCGCGGCGGCGGCCGGCAATAACCTGGATGACCTGTTAGGTCGCACCAATACTCAGGTTGGGGGGTTTCTCGAGCAGTTCTCGGATGTGAAGTGCACGGAACAGGTCGAGCAGGAAAAAATAGGGAAGGATGGCAAGGTCGAGCTGAAGGAAGAATCCACCTACGACTATCTCGTGATTCTAACCAATCCCGGCGGCGAATTGAGTCTGGACGAGTCACGCCTGCCGGTGCGAGAAGCCAAACAGGATAGGAAAAACAGGCCACTCCTCGTGAGCAACGGGTTCGCGACCCTGTTCCTGGTCTTTCATCCTTATTATGCACAGAGTTTCAAGTTTGCCCTCCTGCCCGATGACACCTTGGACGGGCGGCGATTCTCCAAAGTCAGTTTTGAGCACATCCCCGGGACGCGATCGCCCGCGGCTCTGGCCTTGCGCGGCCGTGAATACC